>Ga0310695_10000320_pt1 | contig 128270 bp, 113 predicted proteins | sample RumenRJG_04DNA_FD_203882 | JGI IMG/M metagenome (GOLD analysis project Ga0310695, IMG submission 203882) | Bovine rumen microbial communities from Lethbridge, Alberta, Canada - RJG_04 (v2) (version 2) | ecosystem: Host-associated > Mammals > Digestive system > Stomach > Rumen | place: Canada...
ACTTCACGATGACTTGCCACGATGATTTCGGGCAGAGATTGAATACTAATCTTTTCCATTGTCTTCATTTCTTTGCGAGCGTTCCTCCAGTCGAGCAGTTGGTTACGACGGGCGATCAGTAGTTTCAGCTCAGCCTCTGTTTCCTTTATTTTCTCAGTAAGCTGGCGGATGGTTGGAGTGTGAGAATATGAATCGCACAGGTCCTTAATCTCATCCAGCGAGAAACCGAGACGTTGTAGGTCACGTATGGTCTTAAGCCGTTGCATCTGGTTGATGCTATAATAGCGATAGCCCGTCCACTCGTCCACCTCGTCAGGCACAAGTAGTCCCTTCTGCTCATAATGACGCAGGGTTTTAACTGTTACCTGCATCAACTGTGAGAATTCTCCGATTTTTAATTTCTTTTTAAAATTCATAATCGCGCGATGTATTTGCTAAGCAACTGCGAAGTTAAGGCATGACCTTAAGGACGAGTCAAGAGAAATGAATACTTTAACACGGATTTAACACATCTTTGCTCTTTCTTTTACTCCCGGCCAATAGCACCATGCGATAATGGCGGGAATGAGGGATGAGATACATTGTAGCCAGGTGAAGTCATTGATACAACTAACGCCTCCAATCAGAGCACGAAGGCTATAGAGCACCACGATGGTGATGATTGCCACACGTGTCAGGGGCAAGCGACGGATGTCGCCTGTGGCAGAGAGGGCATAAAGTCCTGCCAGACAAAAGACGAGTGCAAGACCGGTGGTCAGGACATACATCATCCAAACATGTCCTGATACCATCTGATGCATGATTTCCCTGATGCCATAGGCTTCGAATGCCTCATCCAGAGCGAACAAGCAGCCGACGTGGCCAATGGCTATAAGGAGGTGGAGCACAGCTCCGAGTCGTAATCTTTTCATCTTATTTTATTATAGTGTCTAACAGTTGTTTGCTAATATTGGCTATCTCTGCCTCAGATGGTGAATTCGTGGTGAAAACGGCGATAATGGCGTGGCTTCCATCAAGCATGAGAATGATACCTGCATCGTTCATGTCTTGCAATCCTTCAGCAGATGGGAATCCCGTACCTGTCTTATGTACGATTCGAGCATCTGCGGGTATGGCAGCAGGAATTCGTTTCAGTCCTGTTGAGCAGTCAGCCATCGCCTTCCAGATGAACGTCAGATATTGGTTGTCGTCTTTATGATGATGAAACCACTCGAACAGACGAACCATTTCTGTGGGGGTAGAAGTGTTTTCGATAGCCTTTGCCGGATTTTTGTGCATCTCTTCCTCTGTCATGCGGACATGGATGTCGTGGAATCCAAGTTCTCTCATGTAGTTTTCTACCGCATGGGGCTTACCGCAATACTTAAAAAGAAGTTCGCTGGCATTGTTGTCGCTCTGTTCGAGGGACAATTCCAGCAGTTCCGCATACGAAAAAGTTCTGACTCCTTCAAATCGTTTTAGCATTGGTGACCATGTGTCTTGCATCAGGTCCACCTTATCGACAACGATTGTGTCATCGAGTTCCACTCCTTTCTGACTCAAATAATCTGCGACGTATAAAGCTTGTGGGAACTTCATCACACTATGCATCGCAAAATGCTCGTTTTCATTAATACCACTAATAGAGCCATTGCGCATGATGCACGCACCATAGTTGGTATTGTCGCTTATTGGTTTTGCCTTCGTCCGACACGACTCGGCCATCTCTGAGCGAGTTCGGATGGCTTTCGCTGCTCCGTCCGTTGGCTCTTGAGCCAAACACGATGTAACAATCAACGCATAAACTAATGTGACTATCTTTCTCATATAATTTATTATCCTTATGATATATCCTTAATCTTAGGTTGAACCTGCTCACATTCGGAAGAATTCATGTATGGATTGATTCTGCTCTCGCTAAAACGCAGCCTTCTTGAACCGCGGCAAACGTGGCAACGATTGCTGCGATTGAGATGGGAATGATTGACAATATTATCATGGGGAGTGTAATGAATAGCAAAAATCCCGCCCACTTATTCGCGAGGGTGTGAGGAAAACAACAGTGTCCGTACATCACAAGTGCCGAAAGCTGATTCACAACCTTAATCGCGACAATTACTCCTGCCCACAGCCATAACCATTGTGGTAATTCGAGTAACGGCAGGAGTTTCCATGCACAACACGCTACGAAGCAGATGTCTGCCAAACTATCCAGCAATGCTCCAGTCCTGGTAGCGCACTTCAGTTTCCGAGCCAGCCTCCCGTCGACTATGTCGCTGATGCCACAAACGATGTAAAGCACCCCGAAAAAAATGCTTGACACATCGCTTAACAACAGAGCAACAGCTCCAACCATTCGTAGTAACGACAGGATATTCGGCAGATGTTTCATTGGTTTCGTCTTTCTTATCCTTTTTTCTATTCTAATGGTATCATAACACCATACTGGTAATCGGGCGAGTCGATGTCGGTGCCGTTGTACCATTCCATCGTCATGCCGTTGTTGGGGCAATGGAATTCCGAGTGCTGGGGCAGCCACTCCCTATAGAACATTTGGTACTGCTCATGAAAGGCTTTCATGCCTCCCTCGAAATGCATCTTCAGCCATTTCCCGCTATGAATAGGGAATAGTTTCATTCCCTCGGGCACCCCGCCACCTTTATATATTCCACCAATGACGTATGTAAAGGTGTTCTTGCTGCAAACACCAAAGTTTGCCTCCCAACAGGTTCCACAATTATGGTTGGGAATGTTGCAGGTGCAGAGCCCAAACTCTCCGACACCATTATCGATGGCTGCCTGCTGAAAGGTATCTGGTGCCTTGTGTTCCATAAAGACGGGCTTAATAATGCGTTTCACATACTCGCCCCAAAACTTAGGGCACTCTTCCTGTCCCTTGCAGAATACAATTTCCTTGGCCATGCCAATAATCTGCACATTCTCTAATGTAATAATCTCGTATTTCATCTTTTAATCTTTTTTGTTATAGTACTTTCTTTACACCAGGAATCATCCTCAGCAACCAGGTGAGCCCGAAGGATGCTATGGTGATGGCAACTCCAATAAACATAAATTTGCCAAAAGCCCCCATCCAGATACCGTCAACCACATTTTGTAAGGCTATCATCAGCAATAGATGGACGATATAGGCCCCGTAAGCCTGGGCTGCGCACCACTGCCAGAACTTGTTATGCCAACTACCGTACTCGCAGAATAGCCACAGCAGTCCGAAGCAAAGGAACACACAAAGCAACGACTCGTAGATGCCGAACCACTGAGCAACAAAGGCGTTCCAAGCCCCGCCATCGCACAGATAGATGCCTAATGCCAACAGGCATCCTATCATGAGCGACAGGGCTCCAGTGGTGTTGCCCATCTTGACTGTGTCAAGCCAACCGAAGCGACGGGCCAGGATGCCGACGACAAACATCATGACGTATTGCAGATAGTGGGCGGGTTCCAAGGCGCATCAGCTTCTTTCGGACAAATAGCGAGGCTCCCTGTTTATCGTAGCTTGCAGGAACAAAATAGCCGGAGATGAAGAAGAACAAGCCCATGAAGAAGGCGGCGTTGACGGAGAAGAAATGCCATATCCAAGGCATCACCTCGGCAGGGTTGCTGGGCGTATAGGCCCAGCCTCCTCCGTCGCCGTATGCCTGACCGGCATGGTGGAATATCACCAGCACCGTTAGGAATACTTTCAGATTGTCAAGATAGGAAAGGCGTTTCATTTCTCGGTTTATATTGTATGGATGGTCTTCTGCAGTTCTTCCAAGAATCGGGCGGCATGCGAGCCGTCCATCTGGGCATGGTGGAACTGGAAGGAGATGGGGAGCGTCACCTTCAGCCAGCCTTTGCGATAACGGCCCCAAGAGAGGAAGGGGTTGTTGTAGATGCCGCTGTACTTGGTTGACGATGGCGTCGAGCTCCGTGCCGGTGACGGCGGATACGCCGACGATGACGGCCTCATCGTCTAAGATGTCCTGGCAGGTCTGGCCGACGGTCTGTGTGAGGTGCAGGTAATGGGCATTGAACTGTTCCAGATCGTCGCTGACGGGAACATCGCAGAAACTGAGTCCGCCCTTTACGTTGTCGACAATCATGTTGATGGCCATAGGGTCGTATTTGTATAGCTTCCCCTGTTGTGGAAACATGTAGAACTCCTCGATGGTTGATGCAGCACGGCCGATGCACCAGCAGAGCAGCATGTTGAACTTCATGCCGCGCCGACGGCTCACCTTGCAGAGCCGCGTCACGTCGAAAGACTTCGTGAACGTCACCATGGGCATGGGCGACTTCGTCCATAGCTCGAAGGCGATGGCCCGATTGGTGTCGTTGGGATTGATTTCCTGTTTCATACGTTTATGATTAATTTCCCATTCAGGATTTTCTTACGCAAACCTTTCAACGCTGGCTTGTAATAGTCTATTTCCATCGCCTCAAGGGTGCGTTTCAGTTCGTCCATCAGTTCTGGATAAAAACTACACATGCGATAGGCAAGTTTCATGCAAAGCGTTTGGATGCCAGGTAGTTCTTCGAAGCTAACCATGTGCTCAAAGCAGAAGTCGAGGAAATCCGTCCGCAAGTCGTCCTCTTCCATCTTCAATCGCTCAATGATGTTCAAGGTCAACCGACAGACAGAAGAATTCTTCGTCTGCATGGCTTGGTCTATCAGTTCATTGAGAATGACCTGTAATGCTGACAGCTCTTCGTCGGTTGCTTTGGTCAGTCCCCACAAGGCACTCCTCGCCACGCGATCGTCTGGGTCAAAGACATACCGTCGTGCAAAGCCGAGGAAATCGCCCTCAGCTTTGACGTCTTGGTAAATTTCCTGCGCACCTCCCTCGCTGAATGTCTGCCTTAATCTCTCACTCGTTATCGCCATGCAAGTAGTTCGTTTATCGGTAAAATTCCAATCTCAACACTCTGATGGGACGGTCCTCCCCTTGAAACTGGTTTTCATCGATGCAGGTTTCACCTGTAGGAACAAAACCACATTTCTCCATCACCCGGCCTGAGGCGGGGTTGTCGATGAAATGGCCACTGATGAGCGATTGGATATCAGTCGACAGCCGGATATGGTCTAACATCAGCCGTAGGGCCTCCGTGCAGATGCCCTGATTCCAATAGGGCTTCGCCACCCAATAGCCGATGAGTGGCTCTCCTTCGCGCGCTGGCAGGTCACACTTGCACGAAGGGCCATAGCCCATAGCACCGATGGCCGCGCCAGTCTCCTTGAGTTCGATAGCCCAAGTGCAGGTGGCGTCGTTGAATACGGTACGAATGATATCCAGGCTCTCCTCCACACTTTGATGCGGCGGCCAGCCTGCACGAGGCCCCACATCCGGGTCGGATGCCCATTTGAACAGTATCTCCGCATCCGATTCGCGCCAAGGACGGAGAATGATTCTATCTGTTTCCATTACTCAATGACAAAGCTACGGGGATAGTAATCGCTGTAGAAGCGGCCGCCGGTGGCGGTGAACTTCAAGACGCAGTAGTTAGGGTCGGTCACACCGCCAGAGTAGTATTGCTCATCACCCTCGCGCCAGATCATCTCTTTCGAGGCGGCATCCGTCAGTACCTCCATCGTACCTCTGAGCATCATGCCCTTGAAGCCTTCGGCATCGCAGAAATAAATGCTGGCCTTGGGATTCACCTTGTATTGAGCCACACGTATTGAGAACGTGTTGGTAGTAAAGTAGAACGTTTTGATACCCTCACGCTTGCGTGGCTTCAACATAGCCTTGGTCCAGGGGAAACCGTCCTGATCGACTGATGAGATGTAGGCGATGGACTGTTTGTCGGCCATCTGGGCAATGAGTTCTTTAATGCCAGCCAAAGCGGGGTTGACATTTGTGACTTCATCGTTACTAACATCCAACGTTTGGCGCCAACGCTTCAGCTGGGGAAAGTACGATTTCATCTTGCCAATATACTCCTCTTTGGTGATGGGTTTCTCCAACCCCTCGTTTACTGCACCAACAAACTGCGCACAGTGCTCGATCATCTCGTCCATCGTGCAGTCCTGCAAGAACTTTCCATCCCTATAGCAGTACATGCAGTAATCTTCGTTCTTACTGCCGTCGGCATTCGTGCCGAGGACATCCTCTGTTAGCGGCATGCCGCAACTCTGACAAAATCTCTGATCCATATTTCTTCATTTTTATATTTGAATTTACCACTAAGAATCCTTTTGCGCGGGCATTTTATAGCAGGCTTATAATTATTCTTCATATCCTAATTGTCCTGGCAGGCGGAGCTTTTCCTTCTGCGGAAAGGTCGCTTCGTAAGCCTCGAAGGCCTCAGGATTCTCGTCGGCCACGAAATAGCCCTTGGGCGGACAATAAGTTCCCTCACGATTGCCCCAATAGCCGGGAATCAGTTCTTGGGCAAGGAAGAATGGCACATCTTCATCCTTCGACATATCATGATAATGAATATTGAGTTTGCTGGCCAAATCGAAGCCAGCATGTTTGTAGAACCCGATATTGCCCTCCATCTGTAGCAGGCCGATGCCCATTTCCCTGGCCTTTTTTAAGGCATAATTCAGAAGCTTCAGACCATAGCCCTTGCGCTTGTAGTCGGGGTGGATGCTAATGGGGCCGAATGTCCATGAAGGAAAAGCCCCACCCCCATCCCCTCCCTGTGAGTGAGGGGAGTCTAAAGCAATCTCGGCTTTGGAGAACATCACATGGCCGATGATGCGGCTGTCCACCTCCATCACCAAGTCAAGCTCCGGGATGAAGTCGGGATTGGTTCTATACTGATTCAGCACGTAATGCTCTGTGCATCCCGGGCGATAGACGTTCCAGAATGCCTCTCTCGTAAGGTTCTCTACCTCACGATAGTCTTTGGGTTGTTCTAAACGAATGTTCATTGTTCTGCATGATTCTGTGACGAGTGGCTAATCATGCAGCACCCGTCATCGCGACGAGTGCTGCTTTCGAAATCTAACATAATAATCATACAAGCAAAGTATGATATTCCTTATTTCTCGAACTCTCGGAGTTCCTTGAGCCCGCACTCTATCTCCTGAATCTGCTGAGCGTGGCGGCGAAGCTGCCATTTTGCAAGGACAAGACCAAGACCAAAGGTGAGCAATGAGAGTCCGAGAGGCAACAACAATCTCTTACTGTACTCGTAGCCGGCTCTCGTGTTAAATCCTAACTCGAGGATATAGAAGGCTATCAACGCCAGACATACGGTGACGATCATCCAGGCCTTCTCCTGGTGGCAAACCTTCTTGTAAGTGAGCACCAAGCGGCTGAGCTCGCTGCTGCTTTTGCCGTCCAGATCGAATTGCGACAGCAGGGAGAGCTTCCATACCATAGGTATCAATCCTATGACCATCACGCCCTCAACGATGGCGAACGAGGTGGGCTGGATAGGCGTATTCATATAGACATAGGGGAATACCACGCAGATGATGAGCATATTCACCACGAAGCTGTAGATGTTCTGACCCATGATGCGGTCGTATGCCGACTTGGTCTTCTGCTGAATCACTCCCTTTACGACACGAAGGTTCACTATTTCCATTTCTGCCAGACGTTCATCGAGCTTGTTCCAGCTGGTTTTCAATACTTCAAGTTCCATAACAATTCAATTTTAACGGTTCGACATTTTCTTTAGCTTCTCTTTTGTGCGATTCAGTTTCACGGCGACGTTGGTCTTAGTGATGCCGAGAATATCAGCGATTTCCTCATAACTCCGTTCTTCCAGCCAGAGGAGAATCAGCGCGCGTTCCAGTTTCCCCAGCTGGCTGATGAGTCGGTAGAGCTCCCTGAGTTGTCCTGCCGTCTCGTTGTCTTCTGCTGTCATGCTTACCACATAGGCCGTCATCGGTACGGTCTTCGGGCGGGCCTTGGAGCGTCGGAGGAACGTGAGACAGGTGTTCATGGCGATGCGATATACCCATGTGTTGAGTGTGCTATCTCCCCGATAGCGGGGGAAACTCTTCCATAGGTTGAGCACCGTTTCCTGATACAGATCGTTCAGGTCGTCCTGGTCGTTGGCATAGATGTAGCACACCTTGTAGATGGTGCGTTTCTGCGCCTCGATCATCGTCAGGAATTCTTTCTCTAATTCTTTCGTCTGCATTGTTCAACTGAATCCTTTTGACCTATTAGTCGCAGAAAAGACGAAATTATTACATCCCAGACGGAACTTTTTTTTCACATCCTTGCCTTCTGCTTCTGGCCGGCTCCCGAGCCGCGATACTTCGAGCGGGCCTCGTTGAACTTCCACGTCAGGTCGAGGATGAAGGTGCGGCGGGCGGGATTGCTGGTGGCGAGGTCGCGATAGCCGAAGATGATGGCCTCGGTCTTGTTGGTGTTGAAGAGGTCGATGCAGCGCAGGTCGGCAGTCAGCGTGCCGAGGCGGCGTAGCGAGAGGTCCTTCTGGATGCCGAGGCTGCCGACGATGCGGGACCTTGTGATGCGGAAGTTGTTGTACTCGCCCTTCGTGGCCCACTCCATGTCGGCACTCAGCCGAAGGGCGTGGGGCAGCGCGATGGTGTTGCGCCAGGAGCCGTTGAACCAGGGCTGGGAGAGGGTGACGACCTCGCCGCTGGCTGTGGGCGTCTTGTAGTTCTGGAACATGCCGACGACGGACCATGTGGGGTGCCATGTCAATTGAGAATTGAGGATTGAGAATTGAAAATTGGGCCGGGCGGAGGCGATGACGATGAGGCGGTCGTAGCCGTCCCGGCTGTTGATGGGGCGCACGAGGCTGACGAGCGGATCGGCAGCACCGGGATAGGGCTCGGTGGACATCGTGATGGCATCCTTGATGCGGCCGTAGTTCAGGGTCAGGTTGGCCCACTTGTAGGCGGCATTGAGCACGAGGCTGTGGGTATAGGTGGGCTGTAGATAGGGGTTGCCGCTCTGGAAGGTGTAGCGGTTGATATAGATGGTCGAGCTGGTCAGGTTGGCGTATGGCGGACGCTCGATGTCGCGGCGGTAGGACAGCGACAGCTGCACCTTGCCGACGGGGGCGGAGATGACCGCCGTGGGGAACCAGTCGCCATAGTTGCGGCAGACCTCATCCTCCCGTTTGCCAAAGTTGAAGTAGTCGTTCGTCAGATGCTCATAGCGCAGGCCCAACTGGGCGAAGACCTTGCCGAACGGACGGCCATACTCCAGGAAGACGGCAGAGGACTTCTCGTTGATCTCGGTGTCAGTGGTCTTCACGGGGACGGCATCGGTGGCCGTGAAGTCGTAGGCATCCGTGCGGTGGTTGTAGCTGTATTCGCCGCCCAGCGAGAGGTTGCCCTTCCAGACGGGATAGCCGAGGATGAGCTTCGCGGCCCAGAAGTTGTTGCTGCTGAGGGTGTTGCTGTTGATGGAGCGGGTGGATGTAGTCCCAGCGGCTGAACCGCTGGGCACAGTAGTTGCGGTGGTTAATTCCTTTGTGTGGCCGGGCGACTGGGTGTCGTCGAAGAGGCCGTCGACGTTCAGGTCGACGCTCAGTTTGCTGATCCGGCCGTTGTAGTAAGCATTGAAGATATGTTTCTTGGACGATTCCTCCTGGGTGACGTCGCTCTCGGAGCGTTCACGGAAGATGCCGTTCTCATAGTTGTCGGTACGGAGGAGACCATGGTACTTGCCGCTGGGATGGCGGTCGTATTTATAGTAGGCTCCGAAGCTGTGGCTGTCGCCCGCCATATAGTTCACCTGCAACTGCGGCGACCAGCCTTTCCAGGTGTTCTTGGCCTCCTGCGAGATGATGCTCTCTATGTGATCCGGTCCGGCATAGTAGGTCAGGGTGTTGTCCTGGAATGACTTGGTGTGACCGTAGCTGCCTGCCCAGAACGAGGCGGTGATGTCGAGCCCGCCCGAGCGATAGTTCACGTCGAGGTTGTTGGTGGCAGAGAGCCCGTACTGATACATGCCTTCGGCGCTGTCCTGAAACGAGAAGCCATCGCCCTGCGCCTTCTTGAGCGTGATGCGGACCACGGCCTTCACTGAAGCCCTGTAACGGGCACCGGGGTTCTGCACCACATCAACATGCTGGATCTGGTCAGAACGAAGGCGAGAGAGTTCCTTCATGTCCTGCACCCGGCGCCCATTGATATACACCTCGGCATCGCCACGCCCGATCACCTTCACGGCTCCGTCGCGCTCTGCCTCCAAGGACGGGATCTTCGAGAGGGCATCGCTCAGCGTGCCTGCTTTCTCCAGAATCGTACCGGCCACCGTGGTACGCATGGCATCGCCCTTGGCACGTGTCTTCGGCAGTCGCCCCTTCACCACGACGTCATCCAGCTGCTGCGTCTGGTTGTACCACAACGTCGAGTCCGTGGAAAGGCTGTCGTTCTGAGCGAAGGCAGCGGTAGACATCATCACAGCCATAGCCAGTAGGACCAAATTCTTGATACTTACGCCGCCAAAGAAATTACTGGCAACGATGTGCAGGCGGGGCGCGCCGTCCTTGACGTTGCGGTTCGTCTCATTGCTCACTCCGCCGATGAAGCTGCGGCTTGTCGTCTCGACATTCAGAGAGTCGGGCACTATCAGCTCCACACCACCCATGAAGGTATGGATGTCAATCTCCTCGTCCTCCGTGATGACAGCCTCACGCAAGTCCAGGCGGAGTCCCCCGAAGAAAGCGTCAAGCCGGGCTCCGTGGAACGGCTCACCACTATATATATACTCGTCGCCGCCATAGTGGACCGAACAGCAGATGCGCTTGCCCTCTTCGGCAGGCGGGACGGGTCGCTGAAGCCACTGGCCCGGGTCGCGACGATAACTGTCGACAACAAGATGTACGCCCACATACAGCAGAATGAATATGCTGAAGTACATGGACCATCGGCCTTCCGACATGGTTTCAAACCAACTCCAGTGGAGAATGCCCCACAGAGTAGCCAACTTCAACAGGGCAGCCACGATGAAAATAACGCCAATAACAGTTCTTCTTTTCATAACCTGAACATTTGATGGTTGTTGCATGATTGCGAGTGCAAAGTTACGTGGCATCGCTGGAAGGAGCAAATATCTGGGATATTCTGCATGGAAATGTGACGAATGGCAGTAAATATGACGAATGGTAATGAAATTCTTCACTCTTCGCTCTTCATTCTTCATTTTTCTTCATACCTTTGCACCCGATATGAACGGAAAGCAGAAAGAGACACTCAGGGTGCGCATCATCAGCGTCGGCATCACCTGCCTTGCCTTTGTCGTGTTCAAGCCCATTGGCTTAGATGCGCTGGGGCTGATGCTGTATCTGCACTTCCTGGCTATTTGGGTGCTTGGGGTCGGTGTCTGTTATGTCACAGAGGGCATTGTCACCCATCTGCTGGGCTTGCCTACATCGCTTGACAGGGGTGTCGAGTATATTATCCGCCGCAATCTGTGGTTCCAACTGATCAATACGCCCTTGGAGGCTCTCTTTATCTGCGCCTACCTTCATTTCCCCATGAGCAGCGCAGGCGGCACCGATCCGTTGTCGTGGCGAGGAATCCTTCAGGCTATCCTGCTTCTGGCTTTCTGCTCCTTCATCGTCGGACTCTATTGGCGATATAAGTTTCGCAGCAGGTATCTGGCGATAGAGCTGGAGGAGACACGAGAACTGAACAGCCAGCTTCAACTGTTGCAGAAAGAGCAGCCTGACGTCATCACCCTCTCGGGGTCTACCAATGAGAAAGTCACGCTTTCCGTCTCCCACCTATTATATATAGAGGCGGTCGGCAATTATGTCAAAGTGGTGCACTGGCTTGAGGGTCAGGTACGTTCAGACATGCTCCGCGCCACATCGAAACAGATGGAAGAAGCGCTGCATGACTATCCCATGATAGTACGCAGCCATCGTGCTTTCATTGTCAACCTCGGCCAGGTGGAACAAATTGTCTCGAAGTCTGGCTCCATGCAACTCGTCATGAAGCAAAGTCATGACGCCATACCCGTCTCCCGCAGCAAAGTTGTAGCCATCAAGGAGATCATCAAAGGGATAAAGTCAACCTTCTTTTCATAATTCTTACACTTTGTTATGAGCACTATCATCTACCCTTCGCCCATCTTCGGGCCCGTACATAGCCGCCGCCTCGGCACCTCACTCGGCATCAACCTGCTGCCGGCCGACGGCAAGGTGTGCACCTTCGACTGCGTCTACTGTGAGTGCGGATTCAACGCCCAGCGTCGCCCCACCCTGCCCCTGCCTACGCGCCGACAGGTCAGCGAGGCCCTCGAGGCCCGCCTGCAGGACATGCAGCAGCATGGGCCGCAGCCCGACGTGCTGACCTTCGCCGGCAACGGTGAGCCCACGGCCCACCCCGACTTCGCCGACATCATCGACGACACGCTGCGGCTGCGCGACCGCTACTTCCCAGAGGCCAAGGTGTCGGTGCTGAGCAATTCGACCATGATCCATCGGCCCGCCGTCTTCGACGCCCTCATGCGTGTCGACAACAACATCCTGAAGCTCGACACCGTCGACCCCGACTTCATCAGCCGCGTCGACCGCCCCACAGGGCACTACGACGTCGGCGCCGTCATCAGCCGCATGAAGGAGTTCGGCGGACACGTCATCATCCAGACTATCTTCCTCCACGGACCTGGCATCGACAACACCACCGAGGCCTACGTCGGCCCCTGGCTACAAGCCGTCGGCGAGATCAGGCCCGAGGAGGTCATGGTCTACACCATCGACCGCGAGACGCCCGACCCCACCCTCGCCAAGGCGACCCACGAAGAGCTGGACGCCATCGCCGACCGCGTCCGCGCCATGGGCATCCCCTGTCAGGCCAGTTATTGAAGAAGTTTCGCATGTTAGGAATGAAAAGGAGTAAAAGAGAAGTGAAAGGGTAGTGAAGGGGACGTTAGTCTCAGCCTTGATGTCTGTGATAGAACTGACGTCACCTTCACTCCCCCACCTCACTCCCCTGTTAATCCCCTTCACTCCCAGCAAGCAAAGCCCAGCGAAAGTTGAATTAAGAGACGTTCGAAAAAACTAAAATCACAGTGTGACGAATTAAAATCTCAGTGTGATTTTAATAAATCTCAGTGTGACGAAATAAAATCACACTGAGATTTTAATTATTGACGGGACTTTCTGACGGTCCGCAGACGGTTCGTGAGCGTTTTCCGAGGACGCGCCCTCTTGTCATGAGTGGGCGGGGGTGAGCGTCATCCAGTGGCGACGCTCGGCGGCGGACATCTTCTCGATGGCGTAGCGCAGCGTGGTGCGAGGCATGGCGCTGGCGTGCTGACGGAGGAAATCGCGGAGAAGATCCATGGAGACGCGCTTGCCCATCTCGCGGAGCATCCACCCGACGGCCTTGTGCATCAGGTCGTGGGGATGACGGAGGTGGACCTCGGCATAGCGCAGGCACCAGGAGGCATCGCCCTGCTGCGACGTCTTCCACGTGCAGACGATGCTCATGCGCTGACGCCACAGGCTGTCGCTGGCGGCCAGGCCATCGAGGACCTCCCGCTTATAGGCCAGGCGGAGTGGGTCGGCGCCATCGGGGAGGCCCTCGCCGAGGTGGGTCGGCAAGAGCAGCCAGTGGCCCAGGATCTTCGGAGCCGTGAGGTCGACGAGGTCCCAGTTGTTCGCCCGCTCAGCATAGCGCAAGTAGGTCGTCAGGATGGCGTCGCGCTGCCGGATGGCCGAGGGGTCGGCGGCCAGACGTCTGGTGGCCTGCCGCTCATAAGCGTCGACGAGGATAAGCAGTCCGCAGAGCCGCACCTCGTGCCAGGGCGACAGGAGCAGCCGGGGCACCTCGGCGAGCGGCAGGCTGCGCCCCACAGACTTGACCACTTCGCGCGTCTGCGGCACCTTGAGCCCCAGAAACTCGTCGCCCTCGCCATACTGGCCGGGGCCTGTCTTGAAGAACCGCATCAAGATGCGCCGCTGCGACTCGTTGCGCAGCGACTCCATATAGCTGATAATCTCGTTTGCACTGGTCATAAGCTCTGAAAAAAGAAAAAAGCCGGATGTGCGTACCAACTTGAGGCGGGACGCATATCCGGCATGAAACGATGAACAGGCCGCGAGGGCGCTGCTGCATCAGATTTTCGATATGATGCCTATCTCGGTGTTGCGCAGGAACTGGACGATGGTGCGTATCTCCGGACCGTCGGGCACCTGCTGCTCAATCTGGTTGGTAGCGTCGAAGACGGAGGTCTGGCCGTGGAAGACGAGGCGGTAGGCGTTGGCGATGTGCGCTTCAGCGTCTTCTCGTCGACACCGTAGGTGCGGCCCATGGTGTAGTTGACGCCGCCATACTCCGATCGCTTGGTGCAGATGATGTAGGGAGGCACGTCCTTCGAGAAGGTGGTGCCGGCCTGGATCATGGCACCCACGCCGACGTGGGTCTTGGCGTTCTCAATGACGGACGACGAGAAGATGACGCCGTCGTCAATCTGGCAGTCGCCGGCTATCTTCGTGCCGTAGCCGAAGACGCAGGCGTTGCCGACCTTCGTGTCGTGCGAGATGTGGGCACCCTCCATCAGCACGTTGTCGTTGCCGATGATGGTCTGGCCGCCGCGATGGGTGGCGCGGTTGATGACGACGTTTTCGCGGATGATGTTGTTGTCGCCGATGATGCACTCCGACTTCTCGCCGCGGAAGTTGAAGTCCTGCGGCAGGGCGCCGATGACCGATCCCTGATGCACCTTGTTGTGCGACCCCATGCGGGTGCCGTCGAGGATGCTGACGAAGGGGAAGATGATGCAGTTGTCGCCGATCTTCGCCTTGGGCGAGATATAATTCATTTCATTCATAATTTTAGAATTTAGAGTTGAGAATTTAGAGTTGTTCTCGCTTCGCTGCGATTAAGAGTTATGAGTTTAGAGTTGTTCTCACTTCGCTGCGATTAAGAGTTGAGAATTTTGAGTTATTAATTGCTGCTACGATAATTCTTAATTTTTAATTAGTAATTGCCGTAGGCAACAACTCTTAACTCTTAATTCTTAACTCTTAACTCCTAATCATTTAGATCCTCCGCCGAGTGCCTGATAGAGGTTGACGACGGCCTGCATCTTGGTGAAGTCGTCTTGCACCTTGGAGATGCGGGCGTTGAGTAGCGACGACTGGGCCTGGATGACCTCGAGATAGCTGGAGCCCTTAGAGGTGTAGAGCTGGCGGGTGTCCTCGACGTTCTGGGTGAGCACCTCGACCTGCTTCTGCTCGAGCTTCGACTTCTCGTCGGCCGAGTTGTAGGCCAGGAGGGCATTTGACACCTCGTTGCCGGCCTTGAGGATGGTGTTCTGCCATGTGTTGAAGGCCTGCTCCTGCTGTGCCTTGGCCACCTTGAGTCCGGCCACGATCTGTCCGTGCTGGAAGATGGGCTGCGTCAGCGAGCCGAGAGCCGAGAGGAGCCACTTGCCGGGATTGACAATCTGGCCGAGGTTGTTGGTGAAAGCGGCCGTACCGGTGACGGTGATGTTGGGATAGAAGCGCGAGCGGGCCGTCTCGACGTCGTAGAAGCACTGGGCCAGCTTCATCTCGGCAGCATGGACGTCGGCGCGGTTGGTGAGCAGCTGGATGCCCACGCCGGCCGAGAACTTCTGCGGCAGCGACTGGTCGTAGAGCTTGCCACGGGCAATCTGATGGCCGGCCTCATTGAGCAGGAGCGACATGGAGTTCTCCATCTCGCGGATCTGCCGGCGAAGGTCGACGGCCTGAGCCTGCACCTGATAGTAGCTCGACTCGGCTGACTGCACGCTGGTGCTGCGGGCACGGCCCAGCTGCATCTGGAGCTTCATCATGTCCCAGGTCTCCTTGGTCAGGTTCTCCATATCAGTGAGGATGGCCAGCTGCTCGTCGAGCATCATGAGCGTATAGTAGAGGTTGGCCACGCCGCAGATGATATTGGTCTGCACAGCCACCTGATAATCCTTCGTGGCCAGCAGCTGCGTCTGTGCGGAGCGCTTCTGCGAGAGGATGTTGCCAAACAGGTCGACATTCCATGAGGCGGCGATGGGCAGCTGATAGGTCTTCGACGTCGAGGCGCCATCGGTCATCACCCGACTGATGGTGCCCTGCGGAGCAAAGGCCACGCTGGGCAGGAAGGCGAGCTTGGCCACCTTGAGCATGTCCTCCATCATCTTGACATTGAGGGCGGCATTGCGCAGGTCTGTATTATTCTCAAGAGCCGTCGCGATGAGGTGCTGCAACTGCGGGTCGGTGAAGACCTCGCGCCAAGGCAGCTGGCCGAAGTTGGTGTCAGTGTTGATGGGCAGCGTGTCGCTTTCGACGACCACATCGCGAATCAGGCCCGAGGTATTGACGTTGTCGGGCCGCTCATACTTGTTGTAGAGGCCGCAGCTCGCCATCGCAAGCGAGGCTGCGGCTATAATCAGAATTTTCTTCATACCTTATTATTTCTCAAGTTCATATTCCTTTGGCCGATGTGCATACTGAGCCAGCTCAGTGGCCACATCGGGGTTCTCCTCGTCGCCCTCGAACTTCATGGGCGAGATCTTCTCCTGCAGCGACTGGAAGATGACAAACAATGTGGGCACGACGAATATCTGGCAGAGCGTACCGATGAGCATACCGCCCACAGCAGCTGCGCCGAGCGTCTGGTTACCATTCTTGCCCACACCCGATGCGAACATCATAGGCAGCAGACCGATGACCATGGCCAGCGACGTCATCAGGATAGGACGCAGACGGGCCGCAGCACCCAGGACGGCCGACCAGGAGATGGCCATACCCGTCTGACGGCGCTCCAGGGCGAACTGCACGATCAGGATGGCGTTCTTAGCCAGCAGACCAATCAGCATGATGAGCGAGATCTGCATGTAGATATCATTCGAATGGCCAAAAATCATCGTAAAGAGGAAGCATCCAGCCAGGCCGAAGGGCACGGAGAGCACAACGGCGAGCGGCAGGATATAGCTCTCATACTGAGCCGAGAGGATCAGATAGATGAACATGAAGCAGAGCAGGAAGATGAGCGCTGTGGAGTTGCTCGACTTGGCCTCCTCACGCGTCAGTCCGGAGTAGTCGAAGGTGTAGCCGGTAGGCAGATAATCAGCACCGACCTCCTGGCAGGCCTTGATGGCCTCACCCGTAGAGTAGCCGTCGGCAACGGTGGCCGTCACGGTGATGGAGGTGAAGAGGTTGAAGCGGCTGATGTTCATCGGGCCGTATACACGTTCCAGCTGGCAGAACTCCTGTATAGGTGCCATGCCGGCGGGCGTGCGCACGTAGACGCTGTTGAGCGACTCAGGCGTCATGCGGGTGGTATAGTCGCCCTGCACCATGACGCGGTAGAGCTTACCATAGGCATTGAAGTTCGAGGCGTAGAGTCCGCCATAGTAGCCCTGCAGGGTGGTCAACACGGTGCGGGGCGAGATGCCTGCCTGCTTACACTTAGCCACGTCGACATGAATCATGTACTGCGGATAGTTCGGGTTGTAGGACGTCATGGCCATCTGAATCTCTGGACGCTTGTTGAGCTCGGCCAGATAGTCCTTGACGATGCCGAAGAACTTGGTCAGGTCGCCGCCCGTGCGGTCCTGCATGACGAGCGACACACCCGAGTTGGCTGAGAAGCCCGGCACCATAGGCGGTGCGAAGGCCAGGATCTGGGCATCCTTGATGTGGGCCGTCTTGATGTAGATCTGAGCCAGCACGCCCTGAGCCTCATAGGGATTGAGGAAGAAGCGATAGATGCCGTCGCCCTGCCACAGTCCGGAGAGCTTCCACCAGAAGCCTTTCTGACGCTCGCTGAAGGGTTTGAGCTTGATGATAAACGTGGCCTGGTCAGAGCCGGCACCGGCAATGAAGTTGTAGCCCTGAATCTGCTCACGGCTCATGATGGCAGGATCGGCTGCAAGGATAGAGTCGACCTCATTGATAATCTGGCGCGTCCGGGCCACCGACGTAGCAGGCGGCATGGAGACGGTGCAGAAAATGGTACCCGTGTCCTCGTCGGGCACGAGGCCCGTCTTCGTGGTCGACATGGTCAGCACCAGCGCTGCAATACCGACGATCACGGCTACGCCAATGAGGATCGGCTTGCGCACCAGTTTCTCCACGCGCGACTTATACTTGCCGAGAATCTTGTCGTAGGCTGTATTGAACGAGGTGTGGAAGCGGTCGATCATCGACATCTTCACCTCTTTGCCATGCTTGTCGTGAGGTTTCAGGAAGATGGCACAGAGGGCAGGCGACAGAGTCAAGGCATTCAGGGCCGAGATGAAGATGGCAACGGCCATCGTCACGCCGAACTCACGATAGAACGTACCCGTCGTGCCGCCGATGAACGACACAGGGATGAACACCGACGCCATCACGAGCGTGATAGATATGATGGCACCCGAGATCTCGTTCATGGCGTCGATGGAAGCCGTCAGTGCCGACTTGTAGCCTTGGTCGAGCTTGGCATGCACAGCCTCGACGACCACGATGGCGTCGTCGACCACGATGGCGATGGCCAGCAGAAGGGCCGACAGCGTCAGCAGGTTAATGGAGAAGCCGAAGACCGAGAGGAAGAAGAACGTACCGATGAGCGACACAGGCACAGCGATGAGCGGGATGAGCGTCGAGCGCCAGTCCTGAAGGAAGACGTAGATGACGATGAACACCAGGATGAGGGTGAAGATCAGCGTGAACACCACCTCCTCGATAGAGGCATAGAGGAACTCGGTGACGTCGTAGTTGATCTTATAGTACATGCCCGGCGGGAACAGCTTGGCCTGCTCCTCAAGCTCGGCCTTCACCTCCTTGGCAATCTGGTTGGCGTTGGAGCCAGCAATCTGCTGCACCATGCCCATCACCGAGGGGATGTTGTTGTTCTTCATCGAGACGGAATACTGCAGTCCGCCAAGCTCTATCGTGGCCACATCCTTCAACTTCAGCGTCTGGCCGTTGGCATCGCTCGATATGATGATGTTGCCAAACTCCTCTTCCGTCTTCAGACGGCCGGTGTAGCGCATGGCGTACTCATAGGCCACATCAGCACGCTCGCCGAAGGTACCAGGGGCAGCCTCGATGTTCTGCTCAGCCAGCACACCGGTGATGTCGGTAGGCATGAGCCCGTACTGCTTCATGATGTCGGGCTTCAGCCAAATACGCATCGAGTAGGTCTTCACACCAGGCGACTGCACATCGCCCACACCCTGGATACGCTTGATGGCGGGTACAATATTAATATTGTTATAGTTCGTGAGGAACTCGTCGTCATATCGGCCGTCGGAGGTCAATGTGAACATAAGCACCTGCGAGGTCTGACGCTTCATCACCGTCACACCAATCTGCGTGACTTCAGCCGGCAAGAGCGACTGCGCCTGCGAGACGCGGTTTTGTACATTGACCGCACACATGTCAGGGTTCATGCCTTGGCGGAAGAGGATGCTCAGCGAGGCTGTTCCGGATGATGCCGACGACGAGATGTAGTCCATGCCCTCCACACCGTTGATGCTTTCCTCGAGCGGCACGAGGACAGAGTTCTTCACCGTCTCGGCATCGGCACCAGGATAGCTGGTGAAGACGACGACCGTAGGCGGTGCAATGTCTGGATACTGCTCAATGGGCAGAGTAGCCAGACCAATAAAACCCAGAATGACGATGAGGATGGATATCACCGTCGACAATACCGGGCGCTTTATGAATGTTGTGAATGTCATTGCTTCTTATTTTTTCATTGTGCCGACAATGTCGCCGGCGGTCATGGCTTTAGCTTGTTCCTGAATCTTCTGCTGATAGCGCTCGGGCGTGATGGGCACGATTTCCATCTGGTCCGAGAGCTTGGTGATGCCGTTGGTCACGTACTTGTCGCCGACCTTCAGGCCTTCAGTGACGACGAAGTTGTTGCCGTCGTTCTGCGGAGCCACCTTGATTTCTGTGTAGACGACCTTGTTGTCGGAGTTCACAGTGTAGACGAACTTCTTGTTCTGCACCTCCATGACGCAGGCCTGAGGAATGACGATGGCCTCCTCATTGCTCTCGGGAATGACGATGGTGCCCGAACCACCACTCTTGAGCAGACGCTCGGGGTTCTGGAAGAGGGCAATCATCTGGACCGTGCCAGTGGTTTGGTCGATGACGCCGCTCATCTTCGTCACAGTGCCCTCATAGGGATATTCGGTGCCGTCGGCCAGCTGCAGCTTCACTTTGGGCAGTTCGCTCAGGGCCTCGCCATGACTGCCGTGAGCCCGCTGCATGGCGAGCACAGCTTTCTCAGTCATTGAGAAATAGACCTCCATCTGCGAGTTGTTCGACACGGTGGTCAGCACATTTTGGGCACCCACCAGGGCTCCCACCTTGAAAGGCAGCGTACCGACGATGCCAGCGGAAGGGCTCTTCACGTAGCAGAAGCTCAGTGCCTCCTTGGCCGAAGCCAGCGCTGCCTGAGCCTGGGCCAACTGGGCTTTGGCGCTGTTCATCGTGTTCTCTGCCGTCTGCAACTCGTAGTCGCCGATGACATTGTTGTCATGCAGCTGCTTAGAGTTCTGATAGGTCAGCTCGGCCGTGCTCACCTGACTCTGAGCCGTGTTGACGGCTGCCTGAGCCTGGCGCACCTGAGCCTGGTAGGTCTGATTGTCAATGACGAAGAGTGTCTGGCCGGCACTCACCATCTGGCCTTCCTTCACGTTGATCTGCGTGATGAATCCGCCCACCTTGGGACTGATCTGCACGTCCTGCACACCCTTAATGGAGGCCGGATAGTTAGTCTGCGACGAGGCACTCTGCGTACCCACCGTCACGACGGGATACTCGTTGTCGCCAAAACTAGGACGACCACCGCCACCGCCTCCACACGAAGACAGCACGGCAGCAACCGTCGCAATCATCAGAATCTTGTTCTTTTTCATACGTTTAATATATTTAATTTAGTTCTAAAATCGTCCTTGCAAGAAAACCCAATGTTATCCTTCCGGTTTTCGGGCTGCAAAGTTACAAAAAAGTAGTGTAAACAGCAAGACTTGTCGTCCTTTTTTACGCTTTATTAGCACAGACATAAGGGAAAAAATCGATGAATCTAAATTTTTCCGATTGAAAACAACGTTTGTTTGCAGACTTTTTTGTAATTTTGCCCACGAAGACAAACCTCATAACAAAACGATGACAATGAAGAAAGTTTATGTATTCTTAGCTTACGGCTTCGAGGACATCGAGGCTCTCATACCTGTTGACGTGCTGCGCCGAGGCGGCGTGGAAGTGGTGACGGTGAGCACCGTCGAAGACTCACAGATAGCGACGTCGGCTCATGGCGTACAGGTCGTGGCTGACGCCATGATTGACGAATGCACTTTCGACGACGCTGACCTGCTCCTTCTGCCTGGCGGCATGCCAGGCGCCAGCAACCTCTATGAGTGCAATGCCGTGCGCCAGGCCGTGCTCAACCAGCACCGCCAGCAGAAACGCATCGCAGCCATCTGCGCCGCCCCAGCCGTCGTACTGGCCCAAACGGGTGTGCTCGACGGGCGACGCGCCACGTGCTATCCCGGCTTTGAGCAGCTGCTGACGAAGGCTGAATACACAGCCGACCTCGTCACTGTCGACGGGCATGTCACCACTGCCGAAGGGCCTGCAGCCGCCCTGCCATTCGCCTACGAGTTGCTCAGCCAGCTTGTTGACGCCGAGACGTCACGCCAAGTGGCCGAAGGCATGCGCTATGTCCACCTGATGGAGAGATAAGGGGGCGGATCAATTATGGACTATATCATTATCGTAGCCGGAGGGCGTGGGCTTCGCATGGGAGGCGACATCCCGAAGCAGTTCATGCCAATAGGTGGCGTGCCCGTTCTGATGCGCACGCTACAGCGCTTCCGCGACTATTCGCCCGACCTGCAGATCATTCTCGTGTTGCCACGCGACCACCAGCCTTACTGGCGTGAGCTATGCGACAAACACCACTTCGCTGTCGACTATCAGCTGGCCGACGGCGGCGCCACGCGTTTCCACAGCGTGAAGAACGGCCTGCACCTCATCCCCGACGGCACAAGGGGCGTCGTCGGCGTCCACGACGGTGTGCGCCCCTTTGTCTCGCCCGAAGTCATTCGCGACTGCTTCCAGACAGCCCATGCGCTTGATGCCGTCGTCCCCATCGTCCCCGTAGTAGAGTCGATGATCAACGTTAAGAAGGGGCCCGTCCGACGCGAGGACTTTCGCATCGTGCAAACACCCCAGGTGTTCAACATCCAGGTGCTGAAGAAAGCCTACGAACTGGACTACACTCCGCAGTTCACTGACGATGCCTCAGTGGTGGTGGCCAGCGGGACTGACGTAGCCGTGGTCGACGGCAACCGCGAGAACATCAAGCTCACCACACCTTTCGACCTCCAGCTGGCTGAATACCTGGTCACCCATCAACCGTGAACCGTGCATTCATGCTTGGACAATACGAACGACAATGAACCCAACTGACCTGCTCACACAGGACATCATGTACTTGCCGGGCGTGGGCCCTCAGCGCAAGAAGCTGCTCGCCGCAGAACTCGGCATCGAGACCTTCGGCGACCTGCTCGAGTATTATCCCTACAAGTACATCGACCGTTCCCGCGTCTATCACGTCAGCGAGCTCACAGGCGACATGCCCTTCGTACAGGTCGTCGGGCACATCCTCAGTTTCGAGACCTTCGACATGGGGCCTCGCAAGGAGCGCGTGGTGGCCCATTTCACGGACGGCACGGCCATCATGGACCTCGTCTGGTTCAATGGCGGCAAGTATGCCAAGCAAAACTACAAGGTCGGCACTGACTACCTCGTCTTCGGGCGCCCCTCTGTCTTCAACAACCGCATTCAGATACAGCACCCCGAGCTCGACGATGCCTCGCGCGTCGACACCACACAGCTCGGCATGCGCCCCTACTACAACACCACCGACCGGATGAAGAAGTCGGGCATGACCTCGCGCACCGTCGAGCGGCTCACTCGTACCCTGCTTGAACGTCTGCAGCAACCCCTATCCGAGACCCTCACACCCGACATCATCGCCACCCGCCACCTCATGGGGCGCGACGAGGCCATGCGCGCCCTCCACTTCCCTCAGGACGCCCGCCAGCTTGAGCGCGCTAGAGTCCGGATGAAGTTCGAAGAGCTTTTCTTCGTTCAGCTCAACATCCTCCGCTACGCCTCCGACCAGCGGCGCAAGTACGGGGGATTCGTCTTCCAGCGCATCGGTCAGGCCTTCAATCAGTTCTTCTTCCAAAATCTACCTTTCCCCCTCACCGGTGCCCAAAAGCGCGTCATGCACGAGATTCGCGCCGACCTCGGCTCGGGCCGCCAGATGAACCGCCTGCTGCAGGGCGACGTGGGCTCGGGCAAGACTCTCGTGGCACTGATGACCATGCTCATTGCCATCGACAACGGCTATCAGGCCTGCATCATGGCTCCTACGGAAATCCTGGCCGAGCAGCACCTGCAGACTATCCGGGAATTCCTGCACGACTTGCCACAGCGCGTGGAACTGCTCACCGGCATCGTTAAGGGCAAAAAGCGCCGTGAGGTGCTCGAAGGACTTGCCTCAGGCGACGTCAATATCCTCGTCGGCACCCATGCCGTCATCGAGGATGCGGTCCAGTTCCGTCGGCTCGGCCTCGTCGTCATCGACGAGCAGCACCGTTTCGGCGTGGCTCAACGCGCCAGGCTTTGGCAGAAGGCTCCATCAGACTCCGCAGGAGTGATCAGGCTTCCTCACGTCCTCGTCATGACGGCCACGCCCATCCCGCGCACCCTGGCCATGACGCTCTACGGCGACCTCGACGTCAGCGTCATCGACGAGTTGCCACCTGGCCGAAAGCCCATCCGAACCACACACGTCTTCGACACCCACGCAACTACCCTCTACGAAGGCATCCGCCGGCAGATCCGACAGGGCCGACAGGTCTACTGCGTCTTCCCGCTCATCGAGGAGAGCGAAAAGATCGACCTGAAGAATCTTGAGGACGGCTTCGAGACGCTCCGTCAAGCCTTCCCCGAGTTCCGCATGAGCAAGGTCCATGGGCGTATGAAGCCGCAGGAGAAGGAACTCGAGATGCAGCGTTTCGTCAGGGGCGAGACGCAGATGCTCGTTGCCACCACTGTCATCGAGGTGGGCGTCAACGTGCCCAACGCCTCGGTCATGGTCATCTTCGACGCCCAGCGCTTCGGCCTCAGTCAGCTCCACCAGCTTCGTGGCCGCGTTGGCCGTGGCGCCGACCAGTCGTTCTGCATCCTCGTCACGCCCTATAAACTCAGCGACGACACACGCCGACGCATCGACATCATGTGCGAGACCAACGACGGCTTCAGTATTGCCGAAGCCGACCTCAAGTTGCGCGGTCCTGGCGACCTCGAAGGCACCCAACAGAGCGGCATGGCCTTCTCACTCCACATCGCTAACATCGCCACCGACGGCCAGCTCGTCCAAATGGCACGCGACGAGGCCCAGCGTATCGTCGACGACGATCCCACTTGCCAATCGCCACGCTACGCCGTACTTTGGCATCACCTCAAGGATATCCGCAAGACCAACGTCAACTGGGGAGCCATATCTTGAGGAGTGGGAGGTTCATTCTCACAAGTACAAAGAATGTTTTTATTATTGAGGAAGATAAGTAAATGAGCGTACATGGAATCGCTCGTTCAACCGTTGCCGTTGGTCGGCATCGGCAATAAAAAAAGAGGTGGAAAGCACTTCACCTTCTATGCCATCGGCCGTGACAACGGAGACAGCACGATGTCCTTCTACGAATGCTCCTGTCTGTGGATTTATGATGTGCCGATGATTGGGATTTGAGTTTCCTGAAGTCGAGAGACATTCGTCGTGAAGGGTCAAGCAGCAAGAGTCTACATTCACGGTCCATCCGTGGCCTTCATTCGTCCGATTGCCCAAAGCCATGATACTACTGTTTCCGAGACTGACGAGCGCATCGGCAATATGATGCTGGCCCAATAGCCGTCGAATTGTCTCAAGGGCATAGCCCTTTAGGAATCCAGAGAGGTCAAGCTGAATACCATCACGGCGGAAACTGACATCGCAAGAATCGCCCAGCAGAAGTCCGTCTATGGCTGGCTGATGAGGAACGTAAGTGCTGAGAATGGTGATGTCGAAGAGCCGTTCGGTCAAACGATTATATTCCTTACAGAGTCTGAGCATCCTCATAAGTTCCTCGTTGACGATGACAGGATGGCGGGCTGCTTCGCGGTTGACCTCAGAGAGTTGGCTCTGCGGATTAAAGCGATTAGCCAGCAGTTCTAATCTTGAAAGGGCATTCCGCACCTCGGCAACCACCGCGATGAGTGATGCTTCGTCGAGTGCCGAAAGCAACATCATGTCAACACGCGTGTGGAGTGACGGAAACCATGCGTAAAACCGATTGCGGCTGTCGGAGCCACGCTGGAATACATGGGCAGTCTGCATGCTGGCGGGCATATGCGCTTCACACGTAAGAATCAAACACTTATCTCTGCAGAGCCGTAGCAGCGGTGATGCTCTGCATCATAAACGACGCAGAACTGACCCGGTGCCACACCATGAATGGGGTCGGCGGAATGGACGACGTAAGCCCCATCGCCAACTGGCTCCAGCACGGCTTTATGGAACTCCGGAGTATGACGGATCTTGAATGTTATCTGTCCGCAAGGCATCTGCCCGTTGATGCTATGGAAGTGGTGGATGGGGAATTCTTGCTTATAGGCCGTAGCGGGATCGTAGCCATGAGAGACATAGAGACGATTCCCTAAGACGTCCTTCTTCACAATAAACCAAGGGCCGCCACCGAATCCAAGTCCCTTGCGCTGGCCGATGGTGTAGAACCAGTGGCCCCGATGCTGCCCGATGACACGGCCTGTCTCAAGTTCCACCACATCTCCAGCCATTTCGCCAAGGTAGCGTCTCACATACTCCGTGTAGTCTATTTTACCAAGAAAGCAGATGCCCTGTGAGTCCTTCCGCCGGGCATTGACAAGATGTTCGCGCTCAGCAATCTGCCGCACCTCGTCTTTTAAGTAATGGCCAATGGGGAAGATTGCTTTAGCCAGCTGCCAGTCGTAAATCTGAGCAAGAAAGTCGGTCTGATCCTTCACGGGGTCAGGACTCGTCGTGAGCCACTTGGTGCCGTCAGGATCTATCTCGGTCTGCGCATAGTGGCCTGTGGCTATGAGGTCGTAGTCGTGGCCACGCTTTTCATGGAAGGCTCCAAACTTGATGAGGCGGTTGCACATAACATCCGGATTGGGCGTCTCTCCTTGACGCACCTTGTCCATCGTGTAGCGCGTCACCTGGTCCCAGTATTCACGATGACAATCGACCACCTCCAGCTGACAGCCGTATCTGCGTGCGACAGCCGTTGCCATCTCCATGTCCTCCTCCATCGAGCAGTCCCACTCATCCTTGTCGTCTGCTCCAATCTTAATATAGAAACAATCAGGCATCAGGCCGTGGCGGACCAGTTCATGGACCACCACGGCACTGTCGACGCCTCCAGAGAGGAGCACGGCGATGCGCTTATCCTTCAAATCTGCGTAGTTCATCTGAGAGAAAATGCTCACTCACCCTTAAACAGCTCCTTGATGCCACCGATGGAACCCATCAGATTGGTAGCTTCATAGGGCAGGTAGACCGTCTTCGTCTTGTCGCCCTGGGCCAGCTCCTGCAGCATCTGGATATACTTCTGGGCTAACAGGTAGTTAGCAGGATTGGTCGACTTGCCGACGGCTTCGGTGATGAGTTCGATTGCCTTAGCCTCAGCCTCAGCCTTGCGGATGCGGGCCTGGGCTTCACCCTCAGCCATGAGAATGGCCTGCTGCTTGTTGGCCTCGGCGCGGTTGATCATCGCCGTCTTCTCACCCTCTGAAGCCAGGATTTCGGCAGCCTTTTCACCCTCTGAGGTCAGGATCTGGGCACGCTTGTTACGCTCGGCCTGCATCTGCTTCTCCATTGCATTAAGCACTGTGGCAGGGGGCGTGATGTCCTGCAGTTCTACGCGGTTCACCTTGACACCCCACTTGTCGGTTGCATCGTCAAGTACGGCGCGCAGCTTGGTATTGATGGTGTCGCGCGAGGTCAGCGTCTCGTCGAGTTCGAGCTCACCGATGATGTTACGCAGCGTCGTCTGCGTGAGCTTCTCGATGGCATTGGGCAGGTTGTTGATCTCATAGGTAGCCTTGAAGGGGTCCATGATCTGGAAGTATAGCAGGGCGTTGATCTCCGTCTGCACATTGTCCTTCGTGATCACGTTCTGCTTGGGGAAGTCGTAGACCTGTTCGCGCAGGTCAATCGAGTTGGAGTAAACGTAGCGACCATGCTTCAGCACGACGATGTTCTTGGCCTTGTCGATGAAGGGGATGATGATGTTGATGCCAGGTTTCAGCGTGGCATGATAACGTCCCAGCCGTTCGATGATCTTTGTCTCTGACTGAGGGATGATGACCAGCGCCATCTTAGCGAAGATGACGACGAGTAGCACGATGGCTAACAGAAAATACATGGTGATGTCCATAATGAATAATGTTAGTTATGATGTTTGAAGTTTCCTTATCGCTTGTCAATGGTTTCGACGGTGATGATGATACTCTCGCGGTCGACGACGCGCACATGGGTGCCAACGGGTATGTCGTGGCCTTCACGGGTAACGGCTTTCCAGTCGTCGCCGCCTATGGCTACGCGGCCGAATCCGTCGGCATGGACTGTCTCGCTGACGAATCCCGTCTGCCCGATCAGCGCGTCGGCGTTGCTGACGCGGTCCTCGTCGGCCCGGTGCAGATAGCGCAGAGCGAAGGGGCGCACCTGGAAGATGCTGAAGGCGGTGACGGCCGCGAAGACAGCCAGCTGGACATAGATGCCCGCGAAGGGCGACACGATGGCTGAGGCGCAGGCACCGATGGAAAAGCAGATGATAAAGAAGTCGCCCGAGCTAAGCTCGAGAATCAGGCCCAGTATGGCCACTACGGCCCATACCTGCCACATGTTGGCTGCTAAATACTCTATCATAGTCGTAATTGATTTTAAAATATCTTTTTAGTCTTTACATCTGTATTATAAACTCGTCCCATTCACGCGTCGACCCTTTACGTCCGAACACCTTATGGTAGAGCCGGCTCCGAGTCGAGGCGACACTCTCCTTTGAGTGAGCCGTCAGCGTGGCGATATCCTTCGGCTGCACGCGGACCTTTATTAAGAGACAGACGCGCAAGTCCTGCTCGCTCATGGGATAAAGCTCATATAGCTTCGAGGTGAACCCCGTGTAGAGTTGGTTGACAAGTTCCGTCAGCCGCTGCCAGTCCTCCTCACCCAGGGGGCGACCTTCGGCTATCTGCCGTTTCACTTTCAGGAGTACGTCGCTTCCCATCAGTGTCGTGTCGGCCTGTTGGCGTTTCTCGCGCTCGATGAGTGCCATCTTGTTGGCATAGTCGAGCCGCGCCTTGCGCTCCTCCAGTTCCAGCCGCAACACTGAGTTCTCATCACCCAGCTTCCTGAGCAGACTCTCCAACTCGGCTATCTTGCGACGGTTTTGCTCAATGTGCTGCTGGCTCTGCTGCTCCTGTTGCTCCTGCATCGCGCGGACCTTGTCTAAACGCTGACGGAGTAGCAGGATCTTTCGACGGCTGTTCTGAATCGTCACCCAGAAGAGCACTGCATAGGTGATGACAGAGAAGGCCAGCAGAAAAGCCTCACGTTGAGTCAATATGGTGAGCAACTGTTCGTTCATGTTGCAAAGATAGTACAAAAAAACGAACCATGCAAACTTTTCGCTTCGCAATAGTTCGCTTTTAGAGTTTTAGTTCGCAAAAGTTTGCAAACGAGCGTCTATCGGCTGCCGATGTAGAGGAAAAACATGCCGAGCAGGACGAGGGCCAAGTCGAAGGCCTTTGCCTTGAGGTTTTTCTCGTGGAAAAACAAAGCCCCACAGAGGAACGAGACGACGACGCTGCCACGGCGCACCATCGAGACGATGCTGATCATGGCCGAAGGAAGCGACAGGGCATAGAAGTAGAGGAAGTCGGCTGCTGAGAGAAAGATGCTCACACCAATGATGGCCCACGACCAGTGGAAGGGCTGATGGCGGCGGATGGGCCACCATAGCAACAGGAGCATGACGAGCATCATCGCACACTGATAGACGTTGTACCACGACTGGACCATCATGCGGTCGAGCCCTACCCCACCCTCGCTCACCGGGGCCATCAGATATTTGTCGTAGAGACCGCTAATAGCCCCAAGCAAGGCTGCACCGACAATCATGTATATCCAGTGGTCGTGACGGAAGTCAATGCCCTCCTTGCGACCGCTACGGCTGAGCAGGAGAAACGAGGCGACGGCCAGCAGGACGCCCACCCATTGCCACGCGTTAAGCCGTTCGCCAAAGAACAGCAGGGCACCGACAAGCACCATGACGGGCCGCGTCGCATTGATAGGCCCCACAATAGTCAGCGGCAGGTGCTTCATGCCAAAATAGCCGAGCACCCACGAGGCCAGCACGATGACGGCTTTGAGCACGATGTAGCGATGCATATCCCATCCTCCCTGTCCGACCTTGAAGATACTGCCGTCGAGCAGGCTGGTCTGTGACGAGAGCACGATGCAGGGCAGGAAGATCAGCGAGCAAATGAGCGTATTGAGGAAGAGGACGGGAATGACGGCGTTGGCCTTGAGAGCCTGCTTCTTCAGCGCATCGTAAAGGCCGAGGAAGGCGGCCGAAAGAAAAGCTAATATTAACCAGACCATAGATTCTAATAACGGATATCAACCAGGAACAAAGCGTTGGCGGGCATCGATTCGCCAGCCTCCGTACGACGTTTGCCTTCTATCACTTTCCGAAAATCATCAACCGTCATGCGGCCGCGTCCAACCTCGATGAGGGTGCCCACGACGGCGCGCACCATGTTGCGAAGGAATCGGTTGGCTGTGATTTCGAAGCGCCACTGGCCCGACGACATCTCTGTCCACTCAGCCTTCGTCACGTGGCACAGCGTCGTCTTCACGTCGGCATGACTCTTGCAGAAAGCGCCGAAGTCTTCGTACGTCAGGAGCAGGGAAGCGGCCTCGTTCATCAGGGCGAAGTCGAGCGGATAGTGGAGCTCGCATGAGTAATGGCGCAGGAAAGGATCCTTGTGCGTATGGACAAAATAATGATAAGTGCGGCGCGTGGCCGAGAAACGAGCGTGCAGGTCGTCACGGACGGGCTCCACCTTGCTGATGGCTATGTCGTGAGGCAGCAGCCTGTTGAGTTTGTAGGCCAGTTGCCGACAGTCCACCTCGCGATCCGTGTCGAAGTGAGCCACCATCATGCTGGCATGCACGCCAGCATCCGTCCGTCCGGCGCCCGTCACCTGCACGTCGTCCCTGAACAGCAGCGACAACCCGCTTTGCAGCTCCCCCTGCACAGAAATGCCGTTCGGCTGCACCTGCCACCCATGATAGCGTGTGCCGTCGTAGCTCAAAGTGATGAAATATCTCATATCGTCAATTTCTTTCAAAGGTTTAACCTCACGACGCGGATGCCCGTAAACGTGGGATGCTTCGCAAGATACTGCCCCAGCGTCATCGGCTCCTCGACTACCTTCTTGTGCAGTTGCGAGGCATTGAGTAGATGCAAGCCATTCTTGCGCCAGACCGCAAAGCCCAGATGGGCGATGTCGAGGCCCTGCTTCGACGTGGTGATCGCCAGGATGTCGCCGTCCTTGACTGCCTCGCGCAGCGCCTTCGTGTCCTTCACGGCCTCCTTGGGAATATAGCGATAGCGGCGCCCCGTCAGCTGTTTCTCCTGGCGGGCGATGACCTTCACCAGCTCGGGCCTGGCCTTGAGGGCCTTGTAGGCTTCGGGATGGCGGCTCATAAAGCTGACGCTGACAGTCTGTATGGCGGTGAAGGGTTTCCCCTCTGAACTAACCTCCTTGACAAGCCCCATGCGGGCATTGTCTTCAATCCAGTCTGTGAAGTAGTGGAGGCGGCTCGGATAGCCGTCAATACGACCGTCACGATATCGTAACACCCTTAGAACTTGACAGAAAGAGCAGAAGTCGCGTTTCTTTTCTTTAATGCATATTGCCAGGGCGGCGACAGTCTCGACAAGCGTCGTGCAATCCAGCTGGCGCGTGTTGACGACGAGCTGTTCGTGATCATTCACCTCGAGCGTATGAGCCACGTAAGGGCGGCCCTTTAGCTGGCGAGCCAGCCAGAGCGGGTCAGCACCAGGCGCTTCGCTGAGCAGCCTGACGATGGTGAGGCTGTCCACGCGCGTATAAGTCGTCTTGGCGTTCAGGCCACAGGCGACGGCAAGGAGCAGCAGAAGTGAACTAATAAGTCGTTTCATGACGTTTACGATATTTCTTTTTCAATCCGAAGTTATAGCCGATGTAGGCATTCATCGAACCAAACGTGTTGTTGGTCGAGAAACGCGGCTTGTGGTAGTTGTAGCTATGCAGGATGACACTCGCGCCTGCATACCATCGCATGCAGTTGTAGACGAGTCCGAAACGCCCGATCATGTCGAGGTTGAAGTTGTTGAAGCTGAAGTCCTCACGAGGATTCTCCGCCACGTCGCCGACCGACCTCTTGTAGGCGACAGCCACCTGCCCGCTGGCGGCAAAGAGCCAGTTCTTGTGGAGCACCCAGTTGTAGGCGTAGCCGCCCGAGACGCTGAAGTCGTCATACTTCACTGAGCGGAACATCAGTCCTGAGTCGAGTGCAACGGTATGCGACCCCATGCGCTCGTCGATCAGCTCCTGCAACCGCTGATGGTCGAGTGAGAGCGACTGACGTGTGTAGCCGATGCCGGCCAGTGGCGACCCGCAGCTGACCTTCTGGATGGTGCTCTGTGCGAAGGCAGCTGGATAAGAGAAACGGCCGTGGTTGAAGATGTAGTAGACGTTCAGGCCCGTGATGCCGGCCTTCAGTCCGCTGAACGAGGCGCCGTCGAGGGCGGCGTCCCATCGGCGCATGGTCAGGTGAGCGTTGCGGATCTTATAGTTGTTGCCCGTCCGGCGATAGAACAGGTCGACGCCGATCTGCGAGCTGTAGACGCTGAGGTCTATCTCCTGCTTGACGTCAGCCAGGTTGATGTTGCCCAGTTTGAACGTGTAGCCTGCAAAGAACCACTTCCAGCCTACATAGGGCCCCACCCTCAGGTTCATGTCGGGTGCAAAGGTCATCGTCTGGGCATCGCTGCCCGCTCCGCTGAGCGTGTAGCGGTCGTAGGTATGAGTCGTCTGCAGCATGACGGTGAAGATGTAATGCTGTGGCTCAATGTAGCGCTTGTCCAGCCGGTCGAATCCGCGAATGATGCGGCGCAAGAGGCTGAGCTTCCGCTGGGGCTGGCTGACGGCTGTCGTGTCCGCGGGCGTCGCTGTGGAGTCAGGTCGAGAAGCCGCGAGACTGGTTGTCACACCAATCCACAACATCATGATAGTCAACCACGTACGCATCATCGCTTCAATATTTACCTAAGATACGGTCGAGCACCCAGTTGGTGGGGGTGGCTTCGACACTCGTACACTCGCAGACGCCCAGTCCCTGCAGGTGCTCGCAGACACACTTGACGATGGGATACTGGACATAGTCAGGATTCTCGACCTCGATGCGCTCCTCGCCCTCGCTGGTGTGGACAACGATGGGGGCATAGTTGAACACTGAGAAGCTCAGCGATCCACGCTCGCCGATCACGAGGATGCGGTCGGCCTGCGCCGACTCATGTCCGACAAAGCACCACGACCCAGAACCTGGCACACCGTTCTCAAAACGGAAGACGGCGCTGACCGAATCTTCCGCCGTATAGAGATGACCACGGTTGGCGCAGAATCCCTGAGCCTCAAGGATGACACCGAACATCCATTGGAGCAGGTCGATCTGATGAGGGGCCAGGTCGTAGAAGTAGCCTCCCCCGCTGATCTCTGGCCGCAGTCGCCAGGGCAGGTTCTCAGGATGGGCATAGTCGAGCGGCCGTGGCGGCATGGCAAAGCGCAGCTGCACGCCGACGACCTGGCCGACGCCTCCGCCGTCGATGATCTGCTTGACACGACGGAAATAGGGCAGATAGCGCCTGTAGTAAGCCACGAAGCAGGGCACGCCGGTTTGTTCCGAGACATAGTTGATGCGTGCGCAATCGTCGTAGCTGGCCGCCAGCGGCTTTTCCACGTAGACAGGCTTGCCGGCCCGCATGGCCATGATGGCAAACGTGGCGTGACTCGAAGGCGGCGTGGCCACGTAGACAGCATTGACGTCGGGATCGTCGATGAGCTTCTGCGCATCGGAATACCATCTGCTGATGCCATGGCGTTCGGCATAGCTGCGAGCCTTAGCTTCCGTACGGCTCATGACGGCAGCCACCGTCGACCCTTCCACCATTTGGAAGGCAGGGCCGCTCTTATGCTCTACGACGTCGCCGCAACCTATGAATCCCCATTTCAGTATCTTCATGACGATATGATGCTGTTTTTTCGCTTACAATGTGCAAAATTACAAAAAAAATATGAACCGAGAGCTATGAACCATAAACTTTTTTGTATCTTTGCACGACAAAACGAATCACAAACGACAAGAAATATGCAAGCAAGCACACAACTATCACCTCTGCATCCCCGCACCAGCGGCGGATGTATTGCCAGTGGCTATAGGCTCTACACGTCCGTCTTCCGCCGCATCTTCAGAGCCTCGTGGCCCCTGGCCGTCGTCTATGCCATAGCCATGGCAGCCATGTCGAACTATTACATCAGTCACGTCATACCCCTCATGGGCCTTCAGACGATAGTCGATCCGGAGACGATGCGGCAGCTCACGACGCAGACGACGGTCGTCGCCGTCCTGCTGGGGCTCGCCTTCGTCGTCGCCGCCACATTCCTGGCCTCATGCGGCTTCAGCGCCATGCGCCAGCACCTGGCAACAGGCGAGGTCAGCCGCCCGCCACATTGGTGGGGACGTCTCGACAAGCCGTCGCTGGGGCGGACGGTGCTCAGCGTCGCGTGGGTGCTCGTCGTCCTGTTGATTTACGGCATCCTGACGGCCGGGCTAGTCATGCTTTCACAACGTTCAGGACTGATATCGCTCCTCATCGGAAGCATCGTCTTTGCCCTCGCCGTCCTGTTTCTTCTGCTGCCGCTGGCCTACACCGTCTATCGCTCCATCCTTGCCGAGCGGTTCAGCCCTGCCCCACCCTTGCGCGGCTGGCTCAGCGGCCTCGGACATTGGGGACTGCTGTTCGTCGTCATACTCATCACTGGCCTGACGACGCTCCTGCTGACTCTCATCACCCAACTGCCGGCCCTCATCCTCTATGCCGCCAACATCCGCTCCCAGCTGGGCGCCCTCAACGGCGACGCCCCGGGCATGCCTCAAGGACTCTTGTGGCTCAGCTTTGCCGTCTTCTTCATTGGCGGCTTCATCCAAGCCTACGTCCACCTTTCGACGCTCTTCCCCCTCTACTATGCCTACGGCACGATAAGAGCTAACGAAGAAGGACGCAGGGAGAGTGTCGCCACGGCGTGACGGCATGACGCCACGACGTGACGGCATGAAATCACGACGTGACGGCATGGCGTCACGTCGTGTCGCAAGTTTTTGATGACGTCTCTATGTGATGATAAACAGACAACGAGGTATTTCTTTCGCTTGGAAGAAATACCTCGTTGAGTATATGCGTATACCTTATTTTATTAGCCTTTGAGTCGTCCTACGCCTTTTCAAGCCTCTCGATACATTCCCTGAGGGAGTCCTCCCAGTGGGGAATCTCCAGGCCATAGGTCTGACGGATCTTGGTCTTGTCGAGCACGGAATAGTGCGGGCGGGCGGCAGGCGTGGGATATTCGGCGGTGTGGATGGGGCTGACGCGGCAGTTGGTGATGCCAGCCAGCCGATGGATGGCCTTGGTGAAGTCGTACCACGACGTGACGCCCTCGTTGGAGTAGTGGTAGACGCCAGGCCGTATGCCCTGTGTGATGGCCGCGAAGATGGCGGCAGCCAGGTCGCGCGCATAGGTGGGCGTGCCAATCTGGTCGAAGACGACGCCCAGTGCAGGCCGCTCCTTGCCCAGACGGATCATCGTCTTGACGAAGTTGTTGCCGAAGGTGCTGTAGAGCCATGCGGTGCGGATGATCATCGTGTGGGAGCAGAGCCGGCGTGCCTCCTGCTCGCCGCCCAGCTTGGTGCGGCCGTAGGTGCTGGCGGGGCTGACGGGGTCGGTCTCGACGTAGGGCACATGGTTGGTCCCGTCGAAGACGTAGTCGGTGGAGATCTGGACGAGCCATCCGCCCCGCCGCTCGATGGCCTCAGCCAGGTAGGCAGGTGCGGCCGTGTTGAGCAGAGCACAGAGCTGCTGGTTGTCCTCGGCCTTGTCGACGGCCGTATAGGCTGCACAGTTGACGATGCCGTCGATGGCATTGTCAGCGACAAAGCGCCCGACGGCAGCCTTGTCCGTGATGTCGAGCTCGTCGACGTCCGTATTGAAATAGTTGTATTCCGGATGCTGCGCTTCCATCAGCATCAGCTCGTTGCCCAGCTGTCCGCGACAGCCTGTGACGAGAATGTTCATTCGATTGTCATTCAAACTTCAGTCCCTCCTCTTTATCTTTTTTATAATAATCGCTGAGCATGCCGATGAACGTGGAAATCTCGCGCACGGCATGCTCCGTGTTGGGCGTCACCTCGCGCTTTTGCAGGCGGAGCATCATCACGCCATAGAGCGCGTTGAGACAGGTCTCGATTTCGCCCTCGTCCTTTCGCGCACCGCGGTTGCGGAGCTCCACGATGAAGGGCAGCACCTTGTAGTAGGCCGTGTTGTAGAACGGGAACTTGGGCGATGCGAGCAGCTGCAGGTGCAGGTCGGTGAGCAGCTGCAGCGTGGTGCGATTGATCTGCAGGTGGCCCTGCTGCCGGCAGCCCTCCTGGTTCATCATGCGGATGAGGTTGCCATACCAGTCGGCCAGCTCCTCCTTCTGTTCCTCCGAATAGTCGAAGCGGTCGATATATTCACGACGGATGCGGGCCAACGAGCAGTCGAAGGCGCGTATGGTGTCCTCCACCTGCCACATGTAGAGCAGGTATTCGGCAATGTTGCTTTTGCGTAGTTCCTGTGAGACAAACATCTTCTGTTTTTCTTTTATATGCGGTAAAGGTTGGTCAGCGTGCCCAGCAGCATGACGACGCTGCAGACGATGACCACCATGCCGATGACCTGATTGATGATGCGGATGCCGTTCTGGTCGAACTTCGTGCGGATCTGGTCGACCAGCCATGTCAGTCCCCACCACCACAGCAGGGCTCCTCCGACGATGCTCAGGAATCCGACCACCATCTCGAAGGGATGGTTGGGCCAGACGAAGGCAAACTGGGCATAGAGCGCCATGAAGAGGAAGACGATGAGGGGGTTGCTCAGCGTGACGAAGAAGGCCGTGACGGCATTGTGGGTGAGCGTGCCCTTCTGATGGCCCGACTGGTGCATGTTGCGCGTCGGGTCAGTGCGATAGGTGAAGTATCCGAAGGCGAGCAGCAGCAGGCTTCCAACGATCTGCAGATAGAATCGGGTCTGGTCGTTGTCGATGAAGCGCATGACGAAGCTCATGCCGAAGGCGGTGAAGGCAGCATAGATGATGTCGCTGACGGCCGCTCCGCAGCCGGTGACGAATCCATACCACCGGCCCTTGTTGAGCGTGCGCTGCACGCAGAGCACTCCCACGGGCCCCATCGGCGCGGATGCTATCATGCCAATGAGCATGCCTTTAAATACGAAATCGAGTATGTCTGGTACGATAAACGGCATAACGTGTGCAAAGTTACGAATAAAAACCGAATAATGGCGCAGGCGGGAAGAAGATTTTTTTCGTGTTGGATAAAAAATGTTAAGTCTCGACTTTTCCTCGCGCCTTTCTTCTTCATTATTGATTTAAAGTGCTAATTTTGCAGGTTAGATAATTAAACCAACCCCTAAAAACCACAAAAGAGTTAATTATGAACGAACAAGCAGGAATTAAGCCATACGTCATTGGCTTAGACTTAGGAGGCACCAACTCAGTGTTTGGCATCGTCGACGCGCGCGGCGAAATCAAGGCCACCACAGCCATCAAGACTGGCGGCTACGCCACAGTCGACGAGTACGTCGACGCATCAGTCGAGGCGCTCCAGCCCGTCATCGAGCAAGTGGGCGGCATCGAGAAGATCAAGGCCATGGGCATCGGCGCTCCTAACGGCAACTATTATAACGGCACGATCGAGTTTGCGCCTAACCTGCCTTGGGCCCACGACGGCGTGGTGCCCCTGGCCAAGCTGTTCAGCGACAAGCTGGGCGTGCCCGTGGCCCTGACCAACGACGCCAACGCGGCAGCCATCGGCGAGATGGTCTACGGCGTGGCCCGCGGCATGAAGAACTTCATCGTCATCACCCTCGGAACGGGCGTCGGCTCTGGCATCGTCGTCAACGGACAGCTGCTCTACGGCAGCGACGGATTCGCAGGCGAGCTTGGACACACCACCCAGGTGCGCGGCCCCGAAGGTCGCTCCTGCGGCTGTGGCCGTACGGGCTGTCTGGAGGCCTACTGCTCGGCTACGGGCGTGGCCCGCACGGCCCGCGAGCTGCTGGCCAAGACTGAGCGCCCCTCGCTGCTCCGCGAGCTTGACCCAGAGAAGATTACGTCGCTCGACGTCTCCATCGCAGCCGGCAAGGGCGACGAGCTGGCCAAGGAGATCTATGAATTCACGGGCCACATGCTGGGCGAGGCCTGCGCTGACTTCGCAGCCTTCTCGAGCCCCGAGGCCTTCATCTTCTTCGGCGGCATGACCAAGGCCGGCGAGCTGATCATGAAGCCCATCCGCGAGGCCTACGACAAGCACGTGCTGAAGATATTCAAGGGCAAGGCCCAGTTCCTCGTCAGCGGGCTCGACGGCGCCTCGGCTGCCGTGCTCGGCGCCTCGGCTGTAGGCTGGGATATCTGACGCCCAAACACAAGCAATTCCCCATCATTTTCCAATCAGAAATGACGGCATCCCACGACGCGGCTCCCAGCAGACAATGCTGGTGGCCGCGTCGTTCTTTTCCGCGTTTCCGCCTCCATAATCTGCATTAGCGCCAAAGTTGGGATGAGTTTAACAAAGATAAACAAGTAAAGTTTGGAAGATTGGGAAAAAATATGTAATTTTGCGGCAAAATTCTTAAACCGTTAAACTTTAAACAATATGAAGATTTCACACATTGAGCACCTGGGCATCGCAGTCCAGAGCATTGAGGAAAGCCTTCCGTTCTTCGAGAACGTCTTAGGGCTGAAGTGTTACGCAGTTGAAACAGTTGAGGACCAGAAGGTGAAGACCGCCTTCCTGAAGTGTGGCGAGGTGAAGCTCGAGCTGCTCGAGCCCACATCACCTGAGAGCACCATCCAGAAGTGGATCGACAAGGGCAACAAGGGTGTCCACCACGTGGCATTCTGCATCGAGGACGGCGTAGCCAACGCACTGGCCGAGGTCAGCGAGAAGGGTGTCCGTCTCATCGACCAGCAGCCCCGCAAGGGCGCCGAGGGCCTGAACATCGCCTTCCTGCATCCGAAGTCGACAGCCGGCGTGCTGACTGAGCTCTGCGAACATCCCGAGTGATTCCAAGCAAGAAGACCATCAATTAACAAATAAAATCAGGACAAACAAAAAATGACTAAGCAGTTAGATAAGATTAAAAAGCTCATCGAGAATCGCGAGAAAGCACGCCTCGGTGGTGGTGAGAAAGCCATTCAGAAACAGCACGAGCGCGGCAAGTACACCGCCCGTGAGCGCATTGACATGCTTCTCGACGAGGGCTCGTTCGAGGAATACGACATGTTCAAGGAGCACCGTTGCCACAACTTCGGCATGGAGAAGAAGCAGTTCCCTGGCGACGGCGTGGTGGCAGGCAGCGGCACCATCGACGGACGCCTCGTGTTCGTCTTTGCTCAGGACTTCACCGTCCATGCCGGCTCGCTCTCTGAGACCATGAGCCAGAAGATTTGCAAGGTGATGGACATGGCCATGAAGATGGGAGCCCCCGTCATCGGCATCAACGACTCGGGCGGCGCCCGCATCCAGGAAGGCATCAACGCCCTGGCAGGCTACGCAGAGATCTTCGAGCGCAACATCCTCGCATCGGGCGTCATCCCGCAGATCTCGGGCATCTTCGGCCCCTGCGCAGGCGGTGCCGTCTATAGCCCCGCACTGACTGACTTCACGCTCATGATGGAGAACACGTCGTACATGTTCCTCACTGGCCCGAAGGTGGTGAAGACCGTCACTGGCGAGGACATCGACCAGGAGCACCTCGGAGGCGCCTCCGTGCACGCCACGAAGAGCGGTGTGACCCACTTCACGGCCAAGACTGAGGAGGAAGGTCTCGAGATGATCAAGACGCTGCTGAGCTATATCCCCTCGAACAACATGGAGCTCGCTCCGCGCAAGAAGTGCGACGACCCCATCAACCGCATGGAGGACAGCCTGAACGAGATTATCCCCGAGAATCCCAACGAGGCCTACGACATGTACAAGGTCATCGGCGCCGTCGTCGACAACGGCGAGTTCTTCGAGGTTCAGCCTAAGTTCGCCAAGAACATCATCGTCGGTTTCGCACGCTTCAACGGACAGAGCGTCGGCATCGTGGCCAACCAGCCGATGAGCTATGCAGGTGTGCTCGATGTCAACGCATCGCGCAAGGGAGCACGCTTCGTGCGCTTCTGCGACGCCTTCAACATCCCCATCGTCAGCCTCGTCGACGTACCCGGATTCCTGCCCGGCACGGGTCAGGAGTACAACGCCGTCATCCTGCACGGAGCACAGCTGCTCTATGCCTACGGCGAAGCCACCGTTCCCAAGATCACCGTCACGCTGCGCAAGTCGTACGGCGGCAGCCACATCGTCATGGGCTGCAAGCAGCTGCGCACCGACCTCAACTACGCATGGCCTTCGGCAGAGATCGCCGTCATGGGCGCCTCGGGTGCCGCCGCCGTGCTCTATGCCAAGGAAGCCAAGGCCAAGAAGGAGGCCGGCGAAGACGTCAAGGCATTCATCGCCGAGAAGGAGGATGAGTACAACGAGCTCTTTGCCAACCCCTACCAGGCTGCCAAGTACGGCTACATCGACGACGTCATCGAGCCGCGCAACACCCGCTTCCGCATCTGCCGTGGTCTGGCTCAGCTTGCCACCAAGCGCGACGCCCTGCCCGCCAAGAAGCACGGTAATATCCCCATGTAAATTCACAGCTTATGAAAACAAACGAAGTCTATGCTGCCATTGCCCTGGCTCTGCACGAGCATCTCGGCAACAACGTCCACGACGTGGAGCCTGGGTTCATCACCATCCATGAGCACCCCACTCAGTGGAACGGCTATGCCCTCACAATGACAGCACATCCTTAAATCTATAGCAAAAAAGAAATGAAAGAGTACAAGTATACCATCAACGGAACGAAGTACGAAGTTGCCGTTGGCGACATCGAGGAAAACATCGTGACCGTTTGCGTCAATGGCGAAGAATATAAGGTAGAAATGGAGAAGGAGCCCGAGCCCGAGAAGAAGAAGCCCGTGCTGGGCAAGCCCGCCGAGGCCGCTGCCGACAGCGACGCTCCTGCTACCGACAAGGGTGCCGTCGACAAGAACAATGCCGTGAAGGCTCCGCTGCCTGGCGTTATCACCGAGATTAAGGTGGCCGTCGGCGACGAGGTGCAGGCAGGCGACACTGTCATCGTGCTCGAAGCCATGAAGATGGCCAACGCCTTGGAAGCTGAGAAGTCCGGCAAGGTGACTGCCATCTGCGTGAAGGTCGGTGAGAGCGTCATGGAAGACGATGCTCTCGTCGTCATCGAATAGTCAATAGAAATATTCCCTACAGATGAAGAATCGCCGCTGAGCCTTGTGCGCTCCAGCGGCGATTCTTATTTATGTCATATCTCGCCTACAAAGACAAGACCTAACTTGACAACTTCCGTTCCACAAACAATTAGGTTGGTTCTATATTGTTGACAGGATTACCTGCTCTACCACCTGTGGGAAATATGTCATCTCCAGCTGGTGCTCTTTTCCTGCAATGTCGTCGACGGTGTCGTCTGGGGTAAGAGGTGTAGAGAACTGGGCAATAATGTCGCCTGCATCACAGACAGGGGTGACGTAATGGACCGTCATGCCCGTCACTGACTCACCTGCAGCCTTGACGGCTTCATGAACATGGCGGCCCCACATGCCCTTACCACTGAATTTGGGAAGCAGAGAAGGATGCAGGTTGATGATACGACGGGGAAAGTCGTCTATCAGGTAGTCCGGCACAAGAGGCAGGAAGCCTGCCAAGACAATGAACTCAACGCCATAGCGACTTAGCAGGGGCCGCACGATGTCGGGACAAGCCAGCTCAGCCCTGGTAACCACGGCAGTAGGCACCTGAAGCCTCTCAGCACGGACCAAGGCATAGGCATCGGCCTTGTTGCTGACCACCAGGGCAGGGTTTGCCACTGGGCTATCGTGAAAGTAGCGAATCAGATTCTCGCAGTTTGTACCGCTGCCAGAGACGAAAACAGCAAAGTTCTTCCGTGAAGTTGTCATAATTGTCATATACGTTTGTCGAACACGTCTGCAAAGTTACAACAATAAGCCGAATTATCCAAATTAAATAGCTTTAAAAACAAAAAGGAGAGACACATTCTCACGCATGAGTGTGTCCCCCTTAGAGTTATCCCAGTATTCAAATTTAAGGTAAATGCAGGTTGGATCTTATTCTGCCTGCAAAGATAGCACTATTTTTCGATATTGGAAAATTTCTGCATAATTATTTTTACCCCAAATCACAGGAAATGCCGGGTTTTAATGATTATTAACTACATTTACTTGTCATACGTATCAAGATAGGTGACATGGGTGACGAGATATTCCTCGACGCCATGCTTGCCGTCAGCACCACCGATGCCCGACTTCTTGACTCCGGCATGGAATCCCTGTATGGCTTCGAAGTGCTCACGGTTGATATAGGTCTCGCCAAACTCCAGTTCGCGACAAGCCTTTGTCGCAATGTTGAGATCGTTGGTGAAAATGCTGCTGGCCAGGCCATACTCGCAGTCGTTAGCCATGCAGATAGCTTCGTCGATAGTCGAGAATTCCACCAGAGGAATCACGGGACCGAAGGTCTCCTCGTGGATGATGTCCATGTCCTGACGGCAGTTGTCGAGCACGGTGGCAGCATAGAAGTAGCCTTTATCGCCAACCCTATGTCCACCGCAAAGCAGCTTGGCACCCTGCTTGATGGCGCGCTCCACCTTTTCCGTGACGCTCTCCAATGCACGCTGCTCCACCAGCGGCCCCATGTCGACAGTCGCGTCCTTGCAGGGATCGCCCACTTTGACGGCAGCCATCTTATCTACAAGAATCTTCGTGAAGGCGTCCTTCACCTCTTTCTGTACATAGACACGCTCAGCATTGTTACAGATCTGTCCGTTGTTGCCGATGCGCGAGTCGACAATCCACTGGGCAGCCTTCTCCAGGTCGGCATCCTTCATGACGATGGCCGGGGCCTTGCCCCCAAGTTCGAGGCTCACCTTCGTGATGTTGTTGGCAGCGGCCTTCATGATGCTTTCGCCTGCGCTGACGGAACCCGTCACACTGACGATGTCGATCTTAGGCGAGCCGGCCATCTCGTTGCCTATGACAGAGCCCTTACCCGTGACGATGTTAATGACGCCAGCCGGCAGGCCCGTCTCGTCGACGACCTTAGCAAACTCCGTGCAGTTTTCGGGTGTCAGCTGTGAAGGCTTGATGACAATCGTACATCCCGCAATCAGTGCAGCGCCAGCCTTGCGGGCGATGAGGAAGAAGGGGAAATTCCAAGGCAGGATGCCTGCCACGACGCCTATAGGCTTCTTCGTCAGAAGGATGGTTTCGTTGGGACGGTCGCTGGGGATGATCTCGCCCTCGATGTGGCGGGCGAAAGAGGCCATATACTCAAAATAGCTGATGGTGGCCCCTACCTCGATGGAAGCCCAGTTGCGGGTCTTGCCCTGCTCACGCATGATGATTTCAGTAAACTCATCCTGACGACGACGTATGCCGTCAGCCATCTTGAGCAGATACTGGGCACGCTCGATGGCAGGTGTCTTGGCCCACTGCTTCTGTGCAGCGCGGGCAGCGTCGAGGGCTTCGTTGACGTCCTCGATGGTTCCTTCGGGCTGGCGTGAGATCACTTCCTCAGTCGAGGGATTCAACACATCAATCCATTTACCACTACGGCTCTCACAGAAGCGGCCGTTGATGTACATTTTCAAGTCTTTCATACGCGTATTGTTTTTAAGATGTTTGTTGATTGTTTGTTAAATCATTTGCAAAGATATAAAAAAGAAACGAAACGCCAAGAAATTATGAGCCTTTTAATTTTTTTTAGCCATTCTGCTTTACGATTATAATTACGTTTATGAAAAAAAAGAGTAACTTTGCACTCCCTAACCAACTATATCTGGCATGCAAGTTATCTACGAGGACAACCATCTGATCATTGTCAGCAAGCGGAGCGGCGAGATTGTACAGGGCGACAAGACGGGCGACCGCACGCTGGCCGACGACGTGAAGCAATATATTAAGGAGAAGTATGCAAAGCCCGGCGAGGTGTTTCTCGGCGTGGTTCACCGTCTGGACCGCCCCGTCAGCGGCTTGGTCGTCTTTGCCCGCACGTCGAAGGCTCTGACCCGCCTGAACAAGATGTTTGCTGAGGGTCAAGTGCACAAGACCTATTGGGCCATTGTGGAAAGGTCGGGGGGAGATGAGCTCCCAGCCAGCTCACGCCTGCTGACGCATTGGCTGACGCGCAATGAACAACAGAACAAGGCCTATGCCTTCGATCATGAGGTGAGTGGAGCCAAGAAGGCCCAGCTGCGCTATAGTCTGCTGGCCCATGGCGACCATTACGATCTGCTCGAGGTCCAGCTGATGACGGGTCGCCACCACCAGATACGCTGTCAGCTCAGCGCCGTCGGCATGCCCATCCGTGGCGACCTGAAGTATGGTGCACGCCGCTCCCTGCCTGATGGAAGCATCTCGCTTCTGGCCCATCGCATAGAGTTCGAGCACCCTGTCAGCCACCAGCAGATTGTCGTCGACGCTCCCCTACCCGACGACCCTCTGTGGAGCAAGCTATCCGCCCAAATTTAATGGTAATCATAAGCTGAAAAACGAAACGGTCCTTTGAGGGTGGAGAAGCGGTCCTTTGAGGGGCACGAAACGGTCCTTTGAGGACGGAGAAGCGGTCCTTTGTAAAAAGAGGAGCACCCCTCTGCAACTTTTCGGCTCGTTTTGACGTCTAACCCATAGAAAGCAATCAAAATTAAGAAGGAGAACTGAATTATGAAAACGAACCGAATCCTGCTCACGGCCACACTCTGTTTGACAGTCCTGCTGGCCACCTCATGCGTTAATTACACCATCCGACTTGGCCAAGGAGGCCAGAAAATCAAACCCAGCAAGAACATCGTTGAGAAGGTCTACGAACAGCCTGCCTTCGACGAACTCGAGGCTACGCTTATGGCCAACGTCAAGATTATCCAAAGTGCCAAGGATGGTCATCGCGTTGTCTTGCAATGCCCTGACAACTATCTGGAGCTGTTCAGCATCAAGGTAGAGGAAGGCGAGTTGAAGCTCGACTTTGCCGTAAAGAATGCCATTATCGAGACTGCCGACGTCAAGATACTCGTCTACACACCCTCATTGCGCAAGATTGAGAGCGAGGGCGTGGCCATAATCAAGGCCGACGAGCTACAGGCCGACCGGCTCGAGGTTGAGAACAACGGTGTGGGCTCCATCAAGCTCAACGGGCTCAAGGTCAATCACATCGACTGCGAGCTCAATGGCGTCGGAAACATCGAGCTGCAGGGACAGGCACGCGAGGCCGAACTCGAGAACAGCGGTGTTGGCAGCATCGAGGCTGAGGCCCTGAAGGCCGTAGCCGTCAAGGCCGATGTGAGCGGCGTGGGCAGCATCAAGTGCTGGGCCTCAGACAGATTGAAGGCAGACGTCAGCGGTGTGGGCTCCCTGAAATACGGCGGCGACCCCAAGGAAAAGCAACTCCACCGTACTGGCGTAGGCAAGATTTCCGACTTGTAATGGAGAAATAATCAAGGAAATATTCGTCGGTATCGGATTTTTTTTGTTACTTTGCACTTTCGATGAAGAAAGCGCTCAAGTGGACAGGCCTCATCCTGCTGACCCCAGTTGTGCTGCTGCTCGTCGCGGCAGCACTGCTTTATGTGCCTCCCATCCAGCAATGGGTGGCAGATAAGGTAGCGGCCATCGCCAGCGAGAAGACAGGACTCGACATCTCCGTAGGCCATGTCAGCCTGAAGTTCCCACTCGACCTGGCAGCCGACGACGTACTCGTTGTCAGGCCTGAGAGCGACACCATTGCCCTGATAGGTCGTGCAGTAGCCGATGTGCAGCTGTGGCCTTTGCTCCACAGCCAGGTGGTTGTCGACGAGTTGAGCATGGAGCGAGCCCACTTCAACACCTACGATCTGATATCAGATGTACAGGTGAGCGGCCATGCTGACCATCTGAGCCTGCGTTCTGACGGCATCGATCTCGCTGCAGGCATCGTCAACTTGAACGACGCAAAGCTCAGCGACGCCGACGTCAACATAGCCCTGAGCGACACGGCAGCCGTCGACACGACCACATCGCAACCCCTCGCATGGCTCATCAACCTTGACAAATTAAATATAGAACGCACGCGCGTAAGCCTCAGCATGCCTGGCGACTCCATTCGCGTCAGCGGCTATATGGGCAAGGCGACGGCCACTGACGCCCGAATCGACCTGGCCGACAGCCACTATGCCCTGAAAGAGCTGGACTGGCAGGACGGCCAACTGAAATACGACCTGCCCCATGAGCCTGCCAAAGCCCGCGGACTGGACTACAGTCATCTCGACCTGCACGACATCGGCCTTAAGCTTGACTCCATCGACTACAGCGGCGATCGGCTGGCGCTCAACCTCACCAAGGCATCACTCCGCGAGAAGAACAGCGGCCTGCAGATCGACGACCTGCATGGCCCCGTCCTCCTCGACGGCCAGCGACTTAGCCTGCAAGGACTCAGCCTGACCACCCCCCACTCCACTATCTATGCACGCGCCGACGTCGACCTCAACGTGATGGACGACGTAGCACCCGGCTCTATGGACGTCGACCTCGACGCCCAGATCGGCCGTCAGGATTTGCTGGTCTTCATGGACGACGTGCCGGCCCCACTGCGCAGCCGCTGGCCCGACTGGCCGCTGAGCGTCAAGGGCCGCATCAAGGGCAACATGCAGCAAGCCCGCGTCGAAAAGCTCAGCATGGAGCTGCCGACGGTCTTCCGTGCTGAAGCCTCAGGAACGATCAACAACCTGACCAGCCTCGACTCCATGCTTGGCGGGCTCGACGTGAAGCTGCAGACCTACGACCTCTCCATGCTGCGCCAGGCCATAGGGCTGCCACCATCCGTCCGCATACCCAGCGGAATTCAGCTGGAAGGCAAGGTCGACGCCAACGGCCCACGCTACACAGCCGACCTCACAGCCCGCGAAGGACGAGGTACCATCCGGCTGAAGGGCTATTACGACCAGAAGACGGCAGTCTACAGCGCCGATGCCAAGATCAACAACCTGAACCTCCACCACTTCCTACCCCAGGATTCGCTCTACGAACTCACGGCCGATGTGCAGTTGCGAGGACAAGGCTCCGACTTCTTCGACACCCGCAGCCGTCTCGACGCGCAGGCCCAAGTCAGTCATCTGCGCTACGGACGGCTCAATCTCGACAACCTGCACGCCGATGCCACCCTCAACAACGGCCATGTGCTGGCATCACTCACCAGCGACAATCCGCTGATGCGTGGCACCATCGACGCCGATGCACTACTCGGCCATCGCTCCAACATCAAGGCCACACTGGGCACCGACGTCCGCCATGCTGACCTGCAAGCCCTCGGCATTTCCAGCAACCCGCTCGTCGTAGGCATGTGTGGCCACATCGACCTGGCCACAGACTTGGACGAGTATTATCAGGCGGAGGGCCACTTTGCCGACCTCTACATCCGCGACTCCTCTGCAACCTATCGTCCACAGGACGTCACGCTCAACCTGCTGGCCAACCGCGACACGACAACAGCACGGCTACAGAGCGGCAACCTCGCCCTCAAGATGGACGCCAGTGGCGGCTATCAGCGGCTCTTGAACCAACTGACGGCGCTGGCCGACACTATCGGCTCGCAGTTCGACCAGCGCATCATCGACCAACCACGCATCAAATCGATGCTGCCCACCATGCGGCTCTATGCTACCAGCGGCAACGACAACCCCATTGCCGACATGCTGAGAGCCTCAGCTGGCATTGACTTCCGCGACCTCCTCGTCGACCTGACAGCGTCGCCAGAGAAGGGACTCAACGGCGCGGCTCACGTCTATGCCCTGAAGTACGACTCCGTACGCATCGACACTGTCCACATCAGCCTGCGCGACAGCGAGCACGGACTGACCTATCAGGGAATCGTGGCTAACAATCGGCGCAATCCTCAGTTCGTATTCCGTGCCCTCGTCGACGGCAACGTCTACGACCGCGGAGCACGTCTCGGCCTGCGTTTCTACGACGACAAGGGCGACCTCGGCGTCCGCCTGGGGGCCCAGGCTGTCATGGAGGCCGACGGTCTGCGCTTCCAGCTGCTGCCCAAGCGCCCCACCCTCGGCTATACAGAGTTCAACCTTAACGACGACAACTTTCTCTTCCTGGGCCGCGACGCCAAGCTGCAGGCCAAGGTCGACCTTGTGGCCGATGACGGCACTGGCATCAAGATCTACTCAGAGAACCAGGACTCTACACTCCTGCAAGACCTCACCATCAGCCTTCACCGCTTCGACCTCGACCGCCTGACGACAGTGCTGCCTTACGTGCCACGCATTGCCGGCATGCTCGACGGCGACTTCCACCTCATGATGAACAGCGACCGGCAGATCTCCGTAGCCAGCGACATGCAGGTACGCAGCATGGCCTACGAAGGCAGCCTGATGGGCGACGTCTCGACGGAGTTCGTCTATCTGCAGCGCGAAGACAACACCCATGCCGTCGAGGGCATCCTCATGCTCAGCGACAAGGAGGTGGGCGCACTGCGAGGCGAATACCGCGACGAGGACGACGGCTATCTCGACGCCACGCTACAGCTGACCCACACACCGCTATCGCTCATCAACGGCTTCATACCCGACCAGCTGATCGGCTTCGAGGGCTATGCCGAAGGCGAGGTCAGCGTCAAGGGCTCACTCTCACAACCCGATGCCCAGGGCGAGCTATATCTCGACTCGGCCTATATGGTCAGCCAGCCCTACGGCGTACACCTCCGCTTCGACAACGACCCCGTGCGCATCATCGACTCCAAACTGCTGCTTGAAAACTTCACGATGTATGCCTACAACGACAATCCACTCAACATCATGGGCAACATCGACTTCCACGACATGGACCACATGACGATGGATCTCCGCATGCGTGCCAGGAACTTCCAGCTCATCAACTCGAAACAAACGGCTCGATCAATTGCTTTCGGCAAGGGCTTCGTCAACTTCTTTGCCACCTTGCGCGGCCCCATGGAACGACTTGCCATGCGCGGCAAGCTCGACGTGCTGGGAACCACCGACCTGACTTACCTCTTGCTTGACTCGCCACTCTCAACCGACAACCAGCTCGACGAGCTCGTCAAGTTCACCGACTTCAGCGACTCCGTACATGTCAGCATCGAGCGACCGACACCTGACGGACTGACCGTCGACCTCCAGATTGGCATCGACCAGGGGGCCCACGTCGTCTGCGGCCTCAATGCCGACCAGACCAACTACGTCGACCTCTTCGGAGGCGGAGACCTGCGCATGCGCTATTCCGCCAGCGAGCTCACACTCAACGGACGCTATACCCTCAACAGCGGCGAGATGAAGTATTCGCTGCCCATCATCCCCCTCAAGACCTTCACCATCCAGGACGGCAGCTACGTCGAGTTCACGGGTGATCCGATGAACCCCCGACTCAACCTGACCGCTACGGAGCGCACCAAGGCCAGCGTCGGACAGGAGGGTGGACAGAGCCGATCCGTAGCATTCGACTGCGGCGTCGTCATCACCAAGACGCTCAGCGACATGGGCCTGGAGTTCATCATCGAAGCTCCTGAAGACATGAGCATCTCGAGCGAGCTCAACTCCATGTCGACCGAGCAGCGGGGCAAGCTCGCCGTCACCATGCTCACCACCGGCATGTATCTGGCCGACGGCAACACCAGCGGATTCTCCATGAACTCTGCACTCAGCTCCTTCCTGCAAAGCGAGATCAACAACATCACGGGCAACGCCCTCAAGACGCTCGACCTCAGCATCGGTCTCGACAACACGACTGACGCCAGCGGAGCCATGCATACCGACTACTCGTTCAAGTTTGCCAAACGGTTCTGGAACAACCGCCTCCGCGTGCAGATTGGCGGCAAGGTCTCAACCGGCCAGGAGGCTGCCATCGGCCAGAACCAGTCGTTCTTCGACAACGTCACGATGGAATACCGTCTCTCGCCGACTGCCAACCAGTACGTCAAGCTGTTCTACAACCAGAATGCCTACGACTGGCTCGAGGGCTACACAGGCGAATACGGCGCCGGCTTCATCTGGAAGCGCAAGATGGATTCATTCTGGGACATCTTCCACTTCTGGAAGAAAGAACAGCCCATGATGATGCCCCAGCGTCAGGCCAAGCGCGAGCAAGCCGACTCCGTGAAGACTGACACTACACAAACAAACAAGGAGCAATGATGAACAGACTGACATATAAGATAAGAAGAATAAGACGAAGAATGCGCCCCGTCGCTTTCCTCATTCTCAATTTCTCGCTCAGCATATCTCTCTTGCTGAGCACAACGTCCTGCTCCACCACCAAGAACATCCCTGACGACGACCAGCTATTCATCGGACTCACTAAGATTGACTATCAGGACTACGAGCCTGGCGACCACTTCAACACCACACGCGAAGAAATCGAAGCCGCTTTGGCCACCGCCCCTAACGGTGCACTCTTCGGCTCCAGCTATTATCGTACGCCCTTTCCTTATGGCCTGTGGATATGGAACTGGGCCGACGGATCCAGCGGGGTGTTCAAGAAGTGGATGAAGAAAGCCTTCGGCAAGGCCCCCGTGCTGATGAGCCAGGTCAACCCCGCCCTGCGGGCATCCGTGGCACGCTCTGTGCTCCGCAAGAACGGCTACCTGCACGGCACGGTCAGCTACGAGGAGGTGCCTCAGCATAATCCGAAGAAAATGAAAATCGGCTACACCGTCAAGCTCGACACGCTCTTCAGCGTCGACACCATCGCCTACGTAGGCTTCCCGGCCCCCATGCAGCACCTCATCGACTCCACCCTTGACGAAGCCTACATCAAGCCCGGCTCTCCCTTTGACGTAGCCAACCTCGACGCCGAGCGGAAACGCCTGAGCCGCCTGTTCCGCAACAACGGCTATTATTACTATCAAACGGGGTATGCCTCATATCTGGCCGACACATTCGACATCGCTGGCCATGCCCAGTTGCGCCTACAGCTGGCTGACTCGCTGCCACCCGAGGCCCTCCGCCCCTGGCATATCGGACGGACCAGAGTGGAACTGCGTCGCTCCATGCGCGAGCAGCTCAGCGACTCCATCGACCGACGCTTCCTAAAGGTCTTCTACAACGGCAAACATTCACCCATCCGTCCACGCGTCATTCTGCGCGACCTCAAGCTGCGCCCTCGTCAGCTCTTCAGCTACGACAACTATCAGGAATCGGTTCAGAAGATCAATGCCAACGGCATCTTCTCCTCCGTCGACCTACAACTCACCCCGCGTCTCTCCCAACTCTCAACTCTCAATTCTCACGTCTCCCAAGACACCCTCGACATGACGCTCAGCTGCACCTTCGACAAGCCCTACGACTTCTACGTCGAGACCAACTTCGTCAACCGTACCATCGGCCGGCTGGGCCCAGAGCTCAAACTCGGATTCACCAAGCGCAACGCCTTCCGCGGGGCCGAAAAGCTCGACATCAACCTCCACGGCGCCTACGAATGGCAGATCAACGGCGGCGGGTCTGACATGAACTCCTATGAATATGGTGCTGACGCCTCCATAGAGTTTCCACGCATCATTGCCCCCTTCGTCAACCGCACACGCCGCACAGGGCCCAACGGACGCCGACGCCCTCGTCGATTCTACGCCACACCTTGGACCATCGCCAAAGTTTCAAGCGACATCGTCCGCCGACCCTCCTACTACAAGATGCACATCGTCTCAGGCGAGTGGACCTACCGCTGGCAGCCCTCAGCCACCAGCCGCCACGAGCTGTCGCCCCTCATCCTGAAGTATCAGTACATGAACAGCCACACCGAACAGTTCGACCAGCTCCTTATTCAAAATCCATACCTTCAGGCCACGATGGACGACTACTTCATCCCCAAGATGCGGTATACCTACACCTACGCCTCGCCCTCCAACCTGCGCAACCCTATCCGATGGGAGACAAGCATCGAACAGGCTGGCAACCTCACAGCCCTCTACGACGTCCTCATTCAGGGCAACAAGTGGAACCAACGCGGAAAGACGCTCTTCAAGAACCCATACTCGCAGTTCATCCGCTTTGAGACCGACCTCGTCAAAACATGGACCCTCGATCCTAAGACCCAGCTCGTCGGCCATCTCAACTGGGGACTTCTCTGGAGCTACGGCAATGCCGACGAAGCACCCTTCAGCGAACTCTTCTACGTCGGCGGTGCCAACAGCATCCGAGCCTTCACCGTCCGTTCCATAGGCCCGGGTGCTTTCCAGGGCATACCAGGCAACAGTCAGTTCAGCTATCTCATGCAGAACGGCGACTCCAAGTTCGTTGCCAACCTCGAGCTGCGCCGCCGACTGTTCGGCAGCCTCTACGGCGCCGTCTTCCTCGACGCAGGCAACGTCTGGAATTCGCGCGACTGGACCCTCCAGCACGGCGACGATGACGACCAGACCACCCACGACTTCATCGAAGTCTGGAACGACCTCTTTGCCAACACGGGCTTCCATGCGAACAAGTTCTTCCGTGAACTCGCTACAGGCACTGGCATAGGGTTCCGCTACGATCTCGATTTCCTCGTCCTGCGCGTCGACTGGGGCTTCGGCCTCCACCTGCCTTACGATACAGGCAAGTCTGGCTATCTCAATATTCCACGCTTCAGCGACATGCACTCCCTCCACATCGCCATCGGATACCCTTTCTGATCACTGGCATAGCCTGATAATAAAGTAATGACACGACGTGACGTCATGCCGTCACGACGTGATTTCATGGCGCCACGACGTGACGGCATGGCGTCACGACGTGATACAAGTTTCCTATGCAGGCGAAAGAACTTCGAAGTATTAGCTAAAAAAACTTAAAACTTTTCGTCAGAAAGAGTATAATTGCTTAATTCTCAAAGATTTTTAGTAATTTTGCGGCCACTTTTGAGCCCACATCGGGACAAGGAGCCGGGACAGGCGCTGACTCCTCATATTATTAACCATTAAACCAAGGTCTGATTCTCGCGTCTGTTCAGGCCAAACGCCCTTTGTAAGGGCAAACATTTTAACAACATGTCAGAATTAACAAAGAACGTCAAGCCGCTTGAGGACTTCAACTGGGACGAATTCGAAAACGGCACCGTGGCCAACGTGAGCAAGGAAGAACTTGACAAGGCCTACGACGAAACCCTGAACAAGGTAGCCGACCATCAGGTTGTTGATGGTAAGGTCATCTCTGTGGACAAGAAAGAAGTCGTGGTCAACATCGGCTACAAGAGCGATGGTATCATCCCCGCCGGCGAGTTCCGCTACAACCCCGACCTGAAAGAAGGTGACACCGTGGAAGTCTATGTCGAGAGCGTCGAGGACCGCAGCGGTAAGCTCATCCTCTCGCACAAGAAGGCCCGCCTCTCTAAGGCATGGGACCGCGTCAACGCAGCCCTCGAGGAGCAGCAGGTCATCCAGGGCTTCATCAAGTGCCGCACGAAGGGCGGTATGATTGTCGACGTTTTCGGCATCGAGGCCTTCCTGCCCGGCTCGCAGATCGACGTTCATCCCATACGCGACTACGACCAGTTCGTCGGTAAGACGATGGAGTTCAAGGTAGTGAAGATCAACCAGGAGTTCCGCAACGTCGTCGTTTCGCACAAGGCCCTCATCGAGCAGGAGCTCGAGGCCCAGAAGCAGGAGATTATCTCGAAGCTCGAGAAGGGTCAGATCCTAGAGGGTACGGTCAAGAACATCACCTCTTACGGTGTCTTCGTCGACCTCGGCGGCGTGGACGGACTCATCCACATCACCGACCTCAGCTGGGGCCGCGTCGACGATCCGAAGAAGGTTGTCGAGCTCGACCAGAAGATCAATGTCGTCATTCTCGACTTCGACGAGGAGAAGAAGCGCATCGCCCTCGGTCTGAAGCAGCTGACCCCGCACCCCTGGGATGCTCTGGATCCCGAGCTCAAGGTGGGCGACCACATCAAGGGCAAGGTCGTTGTCATCGCCGACTACGGCGCATTCGTCGAGGTGCAGCCCGGTGTTGAGGGTCTGATCCACGTCAGCGAGATGTCGTGGAGCCAGCACCTGCGTTCAGCACAGGAGTTCCTGAAGGTTGGCGACGAGGTTGAGGCCGTCATCCTGACCCTCGACCGCGACGAGCGCAAGATGAGCCTCGGCATCAAGCAGCTCAAGGAAGATCCTTGGGAGGCTATCGAGGTGAAGTATCCTGTCGGTTCGAAGCACACTGCCAAGGTGCGCAACTTCACCAACTTCGGCGTCTTCGTCGAGCTGGAAGAGGGTGTCGACGGACTGATCCACATCAGCGACCTGTCATGGACGAAGAAGGTGAAGCACCCCTCAGAGTTCACAAAGGTTGGCGAGCCTATCGACGTCATCGTGCTCGACATCGACAAGGAGAACCGTCGTCTCTCGCTCGGCCACAAGCAGCTTGAGGACAATCCTTGGGACGTCTTCGAGGGCCAGTACACCGTCGGTTCTGTCCACACTGGTAAGATCACCGAGATGCTCGAGAAGGGCGCTGTCGTTCAGCTCGAGGAGAACGTTGAGGGCTTTGCTACGCCGAAGCACCTGGTCAAGGAGGACGGCTCGCAGGCTCAGCTCGGCGAGGAACTGCCCTTCAAGGTGATTGAGTTCAACAAGGATTCGAAGCGCATCATTCTCTCGCACAGCCGCACCTTCGAAGATGCTCAGCGTGAGGAGAAGCGTGCTGCCCGCAAGGCTGCCGCTCCCCGTGCTGCCAAGAAGGACGACACTCCGAAGATTGAGAACGTTGCTGCCAGCACCACGCTTGGCGACATCGACGTCCTCGCTCAGCTGAAGGCTCAGATGGAGAAGGGTGAGTAAGACTTTTAAGACTTAATCCCCAAATACAAAGGCCGCGCCTCATGAAGAGACGCGGCCTTTATTATTCTTTGTCCTTTACAAGGTATAAAGAAGTAAAGAACGGGGTGACAGACGATGGGGAGCGTCAGAGCAAATCGAAGACGCCAGTCGGCATGGTGCGCTTGAGCACCTCAAGCTGGAGGTCCTTGCCGACGACGATGCCATAAGAGCGGAGCACCGCCTCGACCGTCTTGCGAGCCAGCTCGGGATGGTTGTTCTCTTCTGAAAGATGGCATAGCCATACATAGCGCAAGTCCTGACTCATGTTCTGAGCAATGGCCTCGCCACAGAGATTGTTGTTCAGATGGCCCGTGCCACTGGTGATACGTCGCTTCAGATGCTCTGGGTAAGGCCCGTGAAGGAGCATCTCACGATCATGGTTGGCCTCGATGACCAGATAGTTGGCCCGGGTGATAAAGGCAGCCATCTCGTCAGTGACGCGACCGCAATCCGTCATGATGCAGAATCGCACGCCCTCGGCCTCAATCATATAGCCGACATTGTCGTTGCTGTCATGAGGGACGCTGAAAGGCGTCACGATGAAGTCACCGATGGTGATGGTTTGCCCTGGTACCAGATAACGACGATTGTCGGCTTCCACCTTACGCGCGACGCAATAGTTGCGGTCGATGCCCTTATGGACGGCCTCTGTAGCATAGACGGGCAAATGCTGGTCATGGCTAAGGCTGCCGACACACTTGATGTGGTCAGCATGATCATGAGTGATCAGCACATGGTGGACCTGAGAAAGACTTAGTCCATAGTTGCGGAAATGCTTTTTCAGCGTGCGTATTCCAACGCCAGCATCGATGATCAGTCCATCGTTGCCGGTGCACAGGAAATAGCAATTTCCGCTACTACCGCTGCCAAAAGATATGAATCTCAGCATGTCGTTTCTGAATTTAAATGCAAAGATACAAAAAAGAATCGACAATAAGACTTAATCTGGAGATTATTTTACCTTATTTAAACATCAGAAGGGCAGTCCGACGGCGAAATGAAAAGCGTAGTCGCGGCTGAAGCGTGGATGGAGTATGGGGTAATGCTCGTCGTCGTCCTCTTCGTAGGCGGGGTTGATGGCCTTCATGCCGAGGTCGAAGCGGAGAATGAAGTAGTCGAAGTTGAAGCGCAGGCCCAGACCATAACTGACGGCCAGCTGACTCGGAAAGTCGCTGAATCGGAATTGTCCGCCAGGCTGAATGTCGTAGTCGCGTAGTGTCCAGATGTTGCCTGCATCGACGAAGGCGGCCCCGCCCAGCTTCCAGAACAGGTGGGTGCGATACTCGAGGTTGAGGTCGAGCTTCATGTCGCCAGTCTGATTGATAAAGTTGATGCGTCCGTCGCGTTCCTTATATTTACCAGGTCCGAGCGAGCGCACGCTCCATCCGCGTACACTGTTGGCACCGCCAGAGAAGTAGCGTTTCTCGAAAGGCAGTACGGTCGAGTTACCATAGGGATAGGCTATGCCGAAGCCGAGATGGAAGACGAGCTGGTTGTGTGCATCGATGGTGAAGGAGCGGGTCAGGTCGACGTCAGCCTTGGCATACTGTGCGAAGGCGATGTTGAAGAGACGATACTGCCCTTTGTCATCTTTCTTCGTGCCAAACAGTCGAGCTCCGCCAGCCAGGACGTTACCCGACGTCTCGACATTGGTCTTCAGGGCTACATTGCCCTTGACGTAGGAGTAGCCGAAGCCCACCTTGGTAATGAACAGATCCTCGTAGTTGTAGCGCAGGATGGCATTGCGGTTCGACTCGTTGTCGAGATATTGCGAACGGAAAGTAGGCGACAGCCAAGGCATGAACACGTAGTTAAGGTCAAGCAAGTCAAGCTGATAGCGGTCGTGACGATGGGGGAAGCTCCATCGATAGCGCCAGGCAGCCGAGAGCACTCGCCGATGGAACTCAGGTCGATTCTGCAGGTCATAGAGCAGCGACAGCTCACTGGTGGCATTGACCCGCTGGCGGAGGTGCTGGTTGACGAAAGGTGTGACGAATCGCGGGAACTGCAGCCGGGTCTCGAGGCTGTATTCGATGAAGTCCTGATTGGCGTAGCCCTCGAGTCCACGTATGGCCTCATAGGCTCCACGCAGCTCGACGCTGAGCACCTCGCTTCCGCGGAAGAGATTTCGATTCTGATAGGTGAGCGATGCGGCCGCTCCGAGATCGCCTGCCGTATTGGTGCCTTCGGGCTGGAACGAGATGGTCGACGGCTTGTTCGTCTGCAACTGGATGTCGCAGTCGAGCATGGCCGAGTCGGCGACAGGTCGGAACATGATGTTGGTGTAGCGAACAGCTTGAAGGCGCCCGAAGTGATTATAAGTATTTTGCAGGCCAGTAGCCGTATAATATTGTCCTTCAGCCAAATGCGTGCATTCCTCAAGGACATGGCGACGCAAGTGGATCCGCGTATCAGCGGGGTCGCCGCTGGCATAGGCGATGCGACGAAGCAGATAGCGCATATGCAGAGTGTCCGGGCTGTCGGACGACTGGCGATAGAGTCCCAGCCGCAGTGTGATGTCTATCAGGCGCGTGCCGCGAGTAGTGTCAGCCTGATAAGTTATAAACTCCTTATGGAAGCGGAAGTAGCCGCTGTCTGTCAGCAAGGACGTGAGGCGCTTTCGCTCCGCATCGAGCAGACTGACGTCGAACTTCATGCCTGGACGAATCAGTCGGCGGAGACTGTCGCCTGCCAGGAGCTGGCGGATACTGTCGTCGCGTATGTCATAGCTGATGTTATGAATGAAATAAGGCTCGCCTGGATGGAGCCAATAGGTGACGTCGACCTTACGCCCGTGCCGTCGCTCCTCGACGTCGACGTCAGCCTGAAGGAACCCTTCGTTGCGCAGCTCCTGACGCAGGTCGGCAATGGTCTGCAGGGTGCGCAGCGAATCGTAGACGACGGGGGGCTCGCCGATGGACTTCAGCGTGCGGTTGATCCATCGCGACGAGTCGCGTCCGGAGAGCGAATAGGTAGCCAGGGGGAGCTTCACCAGGGAGAACCAGCGAGCGTTAGGCTGCTGGCGGACATAGCTGCGAAGGGCCGAAGTGTTGACGTCGCGATAGTCGCCCTCAGTCTTGACCTTGACACTGCTGAGCAGCATTCCGCCGTCAGGCACATAGCGCGTCGTGGAGCACGACGCCACGAGCATCGCGAGGGTCGAGACCAACAAGACTATGATAAGGCTTTTTCGCATAATCGACGGCAAAGTTACGAAAAAAAAGCCATTCCGCATCCATAATTGCGAATAATTTTCTACCTTTGCACCCAAAATCAAAAAACGACATGGGAAGAACCAAGAAACCACTGCCGCTCCTTGAGGGCGTCACCATCGAAGCCGTCGCTGCCGAGGGCAAATGCCTCTTCCACTGGCAGGACATGGTCGTGTTTGTGCCCTGGTGCGTGCCTGGCGACATCTGCGACGTCCAGATACGCCGCAAGAAACACTCTTATGCTGAAGGCGAGGTCGTCAGATTCATCACGCTGAGCGAGGTGCGCGCCGTGCCCTTCTGCAGTCACTTTGGCGTCTGCGGCGGGTGCAAATGGCAGAACCTGCCCTACGAAGAGCAGCTCAGATTCAAGCAACAGCAAGTGGCCGACCAGCTGAGGCGCATCGGCAAAGTGGAGCTGCCTGAGATCCGTCCCATCCTGGGCTCCGTGCTGACGCGCGAATATCGCAACAAGCTCGACTTCGGCTGTGCCAACCGTCGCTATCTGACGCGCGAGCAGCTCAGCGACGAATCGCTCCGCAAGGACATCCCTGCCATCGGATTCCACATCACTGGCGCCTTCGACAAGATTCTGCCTATCGAGACGTGCCACCTGATGCACCCTCTGCACAACGACATCCGCAACGCCATTCGCGACTATGCCCTCGAGAAGCAACTCTCGTTCTTCGACCTGAAAGCCCAGAAGGGACTGCTGCGCGACCTCATCATCCGCAATTCGAACAGCGGCGAATGGATGGTCATCCTGCAGTTTCACTACGATGAGACGGGTGGTCAGGAGGAGGCTTTCGGACTGCTTCAACACTTGAATGACAACTTCCCGCAGATCAGCTCGTTAATGTATGTCGACAACCAGAAGTGCAACGACACCATCGGCGACCTTGACATCCTGACCTTCAGCGGCTCCGACCATATCTTTGAACTCATGGAGGACCTGCGATTCAAGGTCGGCCCGAAGTCGTTCTACCAGACCAATACGGAGCAGGCCCTGCACCTTTACCAGGTGGCACGCGACTTCGCCCAGCTCACAGGCCATGAGCTCGTCTACGACCTCTACACAGGTACGGGCACGATTGCCAACTTCGTGGCACGCAGGGCCCGACAGGTGGTCGGCATCGAATACGTGCCTGAGGCCATCGAAGACGCCAAGGTGAACGCCTCGATTAACGGGCTTGAAAACACGCTCTTCTATGCGGGCGACATGAAGGACATCCTGACTGACGACTTCATCGCGGAGCACGGACGGCCCGACGTCATCATCACCGACCCGCCACGTGCGGGCATGCACCCTGACGTGGTGAGCACCATCCTGCGGGCAGCGCCGCAACGCATCGTCTACGTCTCATGCAACCCTGCCACGCAGGCCCGCGACTTGCAGTTGCTCGACGCTGACTATAGGGTAAAGGCCGTTCAGCCCGTCGACATGTTCCCGCATACGCCACACGTAGAAAATGTCGTGCTGCTCGAGCGACGCTAATGATGCCCGAAAACGAAGTACCGCTTTGACCACATCAAAGCGGTACTTTGACATCAGAGAAGCGGTCCTTTGACGACATCAAAGCGGTACTTTGCCAACAGAGAAGCGCCACTTTGCCGAAAAACCGCAATCGGCGGGCCTAAAATTTGGCTATATCATGTTTTTTATATATCTTTGTGCTCTGAAAATCAAATCTATCTCGAAACTATGACAAAGAAACTCATTGCAATGTCTATGCTCACGCTGATGGCTATCGGCGCCAACGCTCAGGAGAAGAAATGGTACGACACCATGAAGCTGAGCGGATATGGAATGGTGCAATATCAGGCCAACGACAAGAAGGGCGACGAGCAGAACTCGATCAACCTGCGATTGCTCCGACTGGTTCTCGACGGCCAGGTCGGCGACTTCGACTGGCGCGTGCAGGCTCAAGGCTCGTCGAATGCGGGGCCATCGTCTGCCACCTTCAATCTGGTCGACCTCTATGCCGAATGGCGCAGATTCGACTTCCTGAAAGTGAGAGTCGGACAGTTTAAGCGTGCCTTTACATTCGAAAACCCCACCCACCCCATCACTCAGGGTTGGTATTCCTACGCCATGTCAGTCAACAAGCTGGCCGGCTTTGGTGACCGCACGGGCGAGAAGTCGTCAGGCGGACGCGACATCGGCGTGCAGCTGCAGGGCGACCTGATCCGCGTGGCAGGCCATCCGCTGCTCCATTATCAGGTTGGCGTCTACAATGGCGAAGGCATCAACGCCAAGGATAAGGACAATCGCAAGGACATCATCGGCGGCATGTGGGTCATGCCCGTCAAGGGGCTGCGCATCGGCGGCTTCGGATGGACAGGCTCGCGAGGCGGCTACAGCATCGACGGCAAGACCAACCAGAGCGTCTCGAAGAACCGTTATGCCATCTCGGCCGAATGGGACAAGGACGACTGGACCTTCCGCACAGAGTATATCCACAGCCAGGGCTTCGGCACAGCTGCAGCCGGCGACGGCACGAACACCATTGAGCGCCGCAAGGGCACGAAGGCCGACGGCTTCTACGTCTTCGGCATCGTGCCGATCATCAAGAACAAGCTGCACGTCAAAGCCCGCTACGACGTCTATCGCGACGAGATTGCCTATGGCAAGAAGATATGGTATGACATAGGTGCCAACGGCGACGTGCGCACCATACACTATGAAGGCGGCATCGACTACATGTTCAACAAGAACATCATGCTCAACCTGATGTATTCGCGCGTCGACGACCATACGCGCGATTACAATACGATGTACATTAATAAATATAAGTACAACATGGTGAACCTGGAGCTCGACTTCCGCTTCTGACCTGCGAAAGACTATGCAAACCAGAATACTATTGATCTACACGGGCGGAACCATCGGCATGAACCGTAATCCGCTGACAGGGGCACTGGAGCCCTTCGACTTTGAACATCTGCTGAGCCGGGTGCCTGAACTGGCGCAATTCAAGACGGAGATAGCGACCTACCAGTTCTCGCCGCCCATCGACTCGAGCGACATGTCGCCTGAGTTCTGGGTTCAACTGGCCGGACTGATCAACGAGCGCTATGACGACTACGACGGCTTCGTCATCCTGCACGGCACGGACACGATGTCATACACGGCCTCAGCATTGTCGTTCATGCTCCAGAATCTCGGTAAGCCTGTCATACTGACGGGCAGTCAGCTGCCCATCGGACAGTTGCGCACGGACGGCAAGGAGAACCTCATCACGTCGATAGAGATTGCTGCCGCACGCCATCAGGACGGCACGCCAATGGTGCCTGAGGTGTCAGTCTACTTCAACGGCCACCTGATGCGCGGCAACCGCACGACGAAGCAGAGTGCCGACGAGTTCAATGCGTTCGAGTCGTTCAACTATCCCCACCTGGCAGACGCTGGCGTGAACATCACCTATCACGAGGAGTTCATCCATCAGCCCGACTATCGTCGACGGATGATTCCTCAGCTGAAGCTGGACGCCAGCGTGTTCATCTTCTCGCTCTTCCCTGGCGTGCGCGAAGAAATGATTCGCTATCTGGTGACCATGCCCACGCTGCGAGCCATCGTCATGCGCACCTATGGCAGCGGCAACGCCCCACAGGCCCCATGGCTCATCAGCGCCCTGAAGGAGGCGTCGCGCCACGGCAAGGTGGTGGTCAACATCAGCCAATGCCTGCAAGGCCGCGTCGAGATGGGGCGCTACGACACGGGCTACCAGCTGCAGGAAGCCGGCGTGGTCAGCGGATACGACGGGACGGTGGAAAGCGCCGTGACGAAGCTGATGTATCTGCAAGGTCGCTATGACGATTCTGAGATCGTACGCAAGTTTATGAAGCAGAGCATCTGCGGAGAGATAACAGTTTAACATCATAAAAAGAACAATCATGAAAGAACTAAAAGGAACAAAGACTGAGAAGAACCTGCAGGAAGCATTTGCAGGTGAGTCGATGGCACGCAACAAGTACAGCTACTGGGCATCGAAGGCCAAGAAGGACGGCTACGTCCAAATTGCTGCCATCTTCGAGGAGACAGCAGCCAACGAGAAGGAGCACGCCAAGATGTGGTTCAAGCTCTTGGAGGGCGGCGCCATCAAGGATACGGCCAGCAACCTGGAGGCTGCAGCCGGAGGCGAGAACTTCGAATGGACGGACATGTATGCCCGCATGGCCCGCGAGGCCCGCGAGGAGGGTTTCGACGAGATAGCCGAAAAGTTCGAAGGCGTGGCTAAGATTGAGAAGGCCCACGAGGAGCGCTATCGCAAGCTGCTCAACAATGTGCGCCATGAGCGTGTCTTCTCAAAAGATGGCGACGTCATCTGGCAATGCGCCAACTGCGGACACATTGTCGTGGGTAAGAAAGCTCCCGAGGTGTGCCCTGTCTGCGACCATCCCCAGAGCTACTTCCAGGTGAAGGCCGAGAACTATTAAAATGAGAGGTGAAAAATGAAAGATGAAAAATATGATTAGACCAAACTGTTCATAACGACAAGGCCAAGCCTGATCATATTCCTCATCTTTCAACTTTTATCTTTTATCTTAAGAGAGCAAGATACTGACGATGCGCTCTGCCGTCCGCCCATCCCAGCGGTCAGGCAGGGCGCTTGCTTTCCATGCGCCGCTGACCATCCGGCTGACTTCATCTGCCAAGCGGACGGGGTCTTCACCCACAAGCACGTTAGAGCCGATGCTGACCGTCTCCTGATGCTCGGTATAGCTGTTGAGCGTAATGCAAGGCACACCATTAAACGTCGCCTCTTCAGCCACATTGCCCGAATCGGTGATGATGCCTCCAGCATGAGCCGTCAGCCAACCAAACTCGAGATAGGGCAAAGGAGTCGTCTGGAGGAAGGATGAGGCGGGAAGGCCGAAGGATGCTACGACCTTGGCAGCCTGACCACGCAGAGGTGCGATAACGGGCATACCATTGGCAGCCTTGAGCATTGCGCTGAGCAAAGCCTGCAGACGGCATTCGTCAGCAAGAAGCGCTTTGCGGTTGAGCGTAAAGACGAGATACTCTCCCTCCTCAACGTCGAGTTGCGGACGACGCAGGCGCTGATGATTGAAACGGAGCGTATCCATCAGGATGTTGCCAACCATATACGTATTGGACCCTTCAGCCTGCTCACGCGTAGCCACGCTGTTGCTCTTGACGCCAGCTGTAAACAGATAATCACTCAGGGCATCTATCACCAGCCGGTTGACTTCTTTTGGCATCCTCATATCAAAGGAACGAGTGCCAGCCACAAGATGAGCCAGACGGATGCCACGCTTCTTCGTCACAATAGCCGCAGCCATCGTCGAGGCCAGATCGTCGACGACAATGACGACGTCGGCAGGATGTCGCTCGAGCAATGCGTCGAATTCTGCCATAACTCTTGAGGTAATCTCATTCAGACTGGTGCTGTCGACACCCAGAAAGACGTCAGGCCGCGGCATCTGCAGATCGTCAAAGAGCGACGTCTCAAGTGTCGGATCATCCTCACGCCCTGCATAAACCAACATGTATTCAGCACCATCAGTCTTCTCGATGGAACGAATCAAAGGAGCCACCTTTACGAAGTTTGGGCGAGCACCCGCAACGATACATATCTTTTTCATTTATTTCTGGTATTATTATTAAGCAGTCGGTCGATTTCGTCGAACTGCTTTCCCATGTTCAAGTTAAGATAGATGCGATAAAGCACAGGTGCCCACTTGGAGGGCTCCTCTGGCATCAGCTCGCGATAGCGCTCCATATAGTGACGGGCATTCTGATATGCCAGTCTGTGCAACTTGCGTTCACGCTTCGGATTCAGCCCTGCTGCCAGATTGACGTAGGCCGTCCCTGCATTGAAATAGGCTTCAGCAAGTGTGTCGTTCTGGGCAATCAGACGATTGCAGTAGCTGATGCACTCCTTATAACGCTGAAGCCGGAGCAGGGCTGACGACTTGGCAAAGAGATAGAGTTCGCACGTGTCGCACACAGCCAGGGCACTGTCGGCCAATGCCAAAGCCTGTTCGTGTTGTCCGCGACTGGTGTAGGCGTCCATCAGTCGGGGGAAGAAATAGGCGAATTGAGGATGATGGCGGAAGCCCTCCTGCAGCGTGGCGATATAAAGTTCCTCGTCGTTAAGCCATCGACGGGCCTCTGCCATGAACTGGAGCGTGAAGTCATGATGCGTCGTGTCACGCAAGGCCAGCTTACGATGACGCAATGTGAGAACGGGGTCGTGCTGCTTATAGCCACAATAGGTGGCCCAATAGGCAGCCTCAGGTAACCTCCTGTCTATGGAGTCATAACGGTAGGCTGAGAAAAGAGGTTGGTTGGCGCAGTCGATATAGGCCTCGAAATAATCGAAGGCATCACTCCATTTCGCTTTCCTTATATAATAGATACCGCCGTTGAAAAGATTCGGACGGATGGCATTGAGCTGAGCGGCATGCTTATGGCGATAGTCGGAATCCAGGCTGTCGAGGGTCTCTGCGATAGCGAACAGCTTGCGAGTGTTGCTGAAGAAGACGGCCGTGTCGTACTTCTGCTTCAGATACAACTTCTCGTTGCCCTGTTCGTAGAGATGGCGCACGGCGTCGTATCTCGTCAGATAGATGCGCTTGTTTGCCCTATTTGCCGAGTCCTTCAGCAGCGCAGCCATCGACCGCTCCGCCTCATCGTATTTGCCGCTCTTGATAGAAGACCGTGCCTGACTAAGCTCACGTTTCTGAGCCATCAGGCACGGTGTTGTCATTAGTAAGAGAAGCAATGTAAGGATTTGCTTCATTCAGTATTTTAAGGTTTTACTTCGAGTTGACCAGCTTCTCCATCTCGTTGGCCTTAGCCTCGTCGCCGAGTGAGTAGTAGATCTGGTAGAGAGGATAAGCCCAGTTGACCTTCTCGCGGAAGGGATCGAGCTCCTTCGACTTCTCCAGATAGACCTGGGCGTCGGCCAGGATAGCCTTCACCTTATCAGCATTGGCCTTGGTCAGTCCGCCAGTGTTCTTGTCAGCCAGTTCGTCCTTCAGGTCGATAGCCTTCGAGTTGAGGCACACGCCAGCGTTGAAGATGACCTGCACGAATTCAGGATCAATCTCAGCAGCCTTCTTGTAGGATTCGACAGCTGCGTCCCACTGACGGTCGTTCATCTGCACCTCACCCTTCAGGGCCCACGCCATCTTGTTCTGCGGGTCGATAGCGATCTCCTCCTCAGCCCAAGCTTTCAGGGCAGCCTGATCGTTGGCGCGGGTGTAATAGTCCATCAGCAGATTGAAATAGCGGTCCTCGCCAGGATTCTGCTTGCGCAGGTCCTTAAGCATGCCAAGATATTCAAGCGAGTCGGCCTTGCTCTTCAAAGTCTCCTTCTTCGAGAAGAGCATGATCTCGTTGGCATCGGCAGCCTTGTTGGGGTCCTGTGAAGCCAGAGTGGCGTACTTCACAGCCTGGACGTAGTCCTTCTTCTGATAAGCCACGAGACCTGCATAGTAGGCAATCTCCGAACGATACTGGTCCTTGGTGACGTCGGCCACATCGGGCACACCTGTCCAGAACTCGTCTTCAGGTGAGTCGAGATAGAGCTTCCAGCAGTCGAGGGCGCCGTCGAGGTTCTTGTGGTTATACTCATAGAGTCCGGCATTGATCATGGCCAGGCGCACGTTCTGCATCTTCTGCTGGTTAGCCTGACGGAAGTTGATCTTCACCTTGCCCTTTTCGTTGGGCTGACGGTCGAACTCGTCGCACTTCATGGCAGCCTTCAAGGCCTCCACGGCAGCGTGGTTCATGCCGACGGTGTCGTAGGGCACCTCGAGCTTTTTCACCTTATTCTCCATCTCAGCCGTCTGAATGGCGTTGTACTTGCCATACTGAGCCTGCACCATCTCGTTCCAGGCGGCGGCCTTGTCGAGGGTCTGACTTGAGGTCAGGGCGGGTTTCAGAGTCTCAATGGCTTCGTCGAACTGACCGCCAGCGACGAGTTTCTTGGCTTGCTTCACCAGGGCATCCTGGGCAAAGGCGGTGGTGGCAGCTGCTGCCATCAGGGCCATCATCATGATTTTCTTCATAATCGTTATCATTTTGGTTAAACAGTTTTAGTTCTGGTTCTCATCTTCGGGCTCGGCGAAGTCAACCATAGGTGCATCGCCGATTTCCGCAGTATTATCCACATCGACATGCTCAGCGACGTCCTCCTCATCATCCGTAGCCTTGGCCACCTTGCATACAGAGGCAATCGTGTCGTTCTTCTTAGTGAGGTTAATCAGTCGGACACCCTGCGTCGCGCGGCCCATAACGCGCACCTGATCGACATTCAGTCGGAGCAGGATGCCGCTCTTGTTGATAATCATGAGGTCGTTCTCGTCGGTGACCACCTTAATGGCTACGAGACGGCCTGTCTTCTCCGTGATAGCCATCGTCTTGACGCCCTTGCCTCCGCGGTTGGTGATACGATAGTCCTCAATGTCAGAACGCTTGCCATAGCCATTCTCCGAGACGACCATGACGGTCTCCGTCTGCGGATCGTTGATGCAGACCATGCCCACAACCTCGTCGTCGCCGTCGTCGAGACGCATGCCGATGACGCCTGTCGAGACGCGTCCCATGGTGCGAATCTTCTCTTCGTTGAATCTGACGGCCCGCCCGTTTCTGTTGGCCAGGATGAGCTCGTTGCGGCCATTGGTGAGTCTGACGCTGACGACGCGGTCGCCCTCGAGGATATTGATAGCATTGACGCCGTTGGCCCTGGGCCTGCTGTAGGCCTCGAGGCAGGTCTTCTTGACGATACCGTTCTTCGTGGCAAATACGACATAGTGGGAGTTGAGGAATTCCTCGTCGTCGAACTTCTTGATGCGGAGCACGGCATTGATCTGATCGTCGGGCTCAATGTTCAGGAGGTTCTGGATGGCACGCCCCTTAGAGTTCTTGTCGCCCTCAGGAATCTCGTAGCACTTCTGCCAATAGCAGCGTCCCTTCTGTGTGAAGAAGAGCAGCGTGTTATGCATCGTGGCAGGATAGATATACTCAGTGAAGTCGTTGTCGCGATGGCGCGCTCCTTTGGCGCCGACGCCTCCACGTCCCTGGGCATGGAATTCGGCCAGCGGTGTGCGCTTGATATAGCCCAGGTGCGATATGGTGATGACAACGGGATCATCGGGATAGAAGTCCTCGGCGTTGAACTCGTGGTCGAAGGGAATGATCTCCGTCTTGCGCTCGTCGCCATACTTCTCCTTCACCTCCAGGAGGTCTTGCTTCATCACCTCCTTGCAGCGCTCGGGATTATTCAGGATTTCCTCCAGATCGGCGATGAGCTTCATCAGGTCGTCATACTCCTGATGCAACTGGTCGACGCGCAGGCCCGTCAACTGACTCAGTCGCATATCGACGATGGCCTTCGACTGCAGTTCGTCCAGATCGAATCGCTTCTCGAGGTTGCGCTGGGCGTCAGTAGGTGTCTGGCTCTGACGGATGATGTGGACCACTTCGTCGATATTGTTCACGGCAATGATGAGTCCCTCCAGGATGTGAGCCCGTTCCTGAGCCTTCTTCAGGTCGTACTGCGTACGGCGGATGGTCACCTCATGGCGATGATCGATGAAATATCGGATGCATTCGCGCAGACTCAACAGGCGTGGACGAAGCCTCGTCCCGTCGCCTGTCTTGATAGGCACCAGGGCGATGTTGTTCACTGAGAATGAGCTCTGTAGGGCCGTCATCTTGAAGAGCTTGTTGAGGATGACGTTGGCATTGGCGTCGCGCTTCACGTCGACGACGATACGCATGCCTTGGCGACCGCTTTCATCGTTGACATTGGCGATGCCCTCAATCTTATGCTGTGTGGCCAGATCGGCGATGTAGGCCACGAGGTCGGCCTTGTTGACGCCATAGGGAATCTCCGTGACAACGATCTTGTCGTGCTGCTCGCCACTCTCAATCTCAGCCTTGGCCCGCATGACAATACGTCCGCGACCTGTCTCATAGGCATCGCGCACACCCTGCAGGCCGTAGATATAGGCGCCCGTCGGGAAGTCGGGGCCGGGGATATACTGCATCAGCCCGTCCGTATCAATGTCAGGATTGTCGATGAAGGCGCAGCAGCCATCGATGACCTCGCCCAGATTGTGGGTCGGCATGTTCGTGGCCATACCCACGGCAATGCCGTTGCCGCCGTTGACCAGCAGGTTGGGCACCTTCGTCGGCATGACGCTGGGCTCGACGAGCGTATTGTCGAAGTTGGGATCCATGTCGACCGTATCTTTGTCGAGGTCGTCCATGATGTGCTCGCCCATCTTCGAGAGACGGCACTCCGTGTAACGCATGGCAGCGGGGGAATCACCGTCGACCGATCCGAAGTTGCCTTGTCCGTCGACGAGCGTATAGCGCATGTTCCACTCCTGACCCATGCGCACCAGTGCGCCATAGACTGAGGAGTCTCCATGGGGGTGATACTTACCGAGCACCTCGCCAACGACGCGTGCGCACTTCTTGTGCGGTTTGTCGCTGGTATTGCCGATGCCCATCATACCATATAATATACGGCGATGTACAGGCTTGAATCCGTCACGCACATCAGGGAGGGCACGCGCCACGATCACCGACATGGAATAGTCGATGTACGAGGACTTCATTTCCTCCTCAATGTTGATTTTCAAAATTCTGTCGTTGTCAAACGTCTGATCCACTGTTCTAATTTATGTTTTACTTATTGACTATTTTGCAATTGGCCCGTCAGCGCGAAGAATCGCCGTAGGAGCCGTTTTCAGGCCCGCTGACGCATTTTGCCCACATTCGTTCAGCCTACAAAAGTACAACTTTTTCTGCAAACACGAAAGTATTTAAGCAATTTTTAACCCTATTTTGTCTCTGTCAAAGACATTCTGCGGGTGAAGATTGCTGCATCGAAATAGAAGAGATTCCTTATAGCTGGCGGCAAAGTGCCGCTTCGAGGGGTTCAAAGGACCGCTTTGTCGAGGTCAAAGGACCGCTTCGTTTAGTTCAAAGCGGCACTTTGTCCAGACAGTCCCAAGCTGTCGAGCATCAGCTGAAGATCGACCTCGAGAAGGCCATGGCCCAAGAGGAAGGAGCGTTCGGCCTCTATGCTCTCAGCCACTGAAGCCTTATCGTCTATGGTATTCAGGAGCTTGAGGGCGTCAGAGGTCTTTCCGTTGAGCCAGAGGCAGAAGGCGTGGTTGACGATGTCGTCAGATGGCACTGACTGACTTTGCCCAAGCTGTTCGTAATAACGCTCAGCCTGATCATACTTGGCTCCATTCATGAGGGTCCAGGCCAGGATTCTCACGACGTTGAGGTTGTCTGGATGCAGGTAGTTGAGCTTGAAGAGCAAGGGCTCCGCCTCTGTCGTCCGATCGGCATTGGCCATGCAGGCGGCAAGGCTGAGCTGATAGGACAGGCGCTCGGGCTGCATGTCGACCAGGCGCTGATAGGCCTCAATGGCTTCGTCATAGGCTTGCGCATCGAAACAGCAACGGGCCCATCCGGCAATGGCCTGCTCGGCATCGGGGCGCAGATTGAGTGCCTGCTGATAGAGACGCCGCTGCTCGTCGCCCACAGTCTCTACACGCGCGCGCATGATATAATAGTTGTAATCACGCCGCGCTGGGTCAATACTGTCAAGGACGAGGGTCAGCTCGCGAGTGCGCTTACGCTTATACAGAAAGGCTGCCACCTCCATGGCGTGCTCCTGGAGACGCGACAGACGGAAGGCGGGATTGGCAAAGAAGACATAGCGCGAGGCATCGGCAAAGGGATCGACGAACTCGCTGCGGACGGAGAATAGCCGATGGAAACGATAGAGGTTCTGGAGATAGAGGCGGCGCTGGAAGGCGGGCTGGCGCTGCTCATCGTCAGCAATCTGTCCGCCAAGGGGGATTGGCGAGGCTTCGCCCTGCTCCACCATCGAGAGCATCGACTGCGGAATGCGGTCGAGGACCTGGCGGAAAGCAAGCACGAAGGAATATTTGTCGCTGTCGCAGAAGGCGCCAATCTTGGTGACCGTCTCGAGGAAGCGCTTGCCCTTCGTGTTTTCCCAGATGCCACTGACGGCTGGATGCTGGGGATAGAACGGCACGAACCAAGCCGCAAGGCGACTGAAGAAGGGGAATCGCTTCATCTGTGAGAAGCCGCCAAAATAGATGTCTGCCCCACTCCGCTGCATGTCAGCCATGCGGTGCATGCTCTGCTCCATCTGCTCCATGTGCTGCTCGGCAGCCTCTGGATGCAGGATGTCCTCAAGAGAGTCTTCGTCGTTCTCCTCAAGTCCTTGCCGGGTCATGCGCAGATGGCTGCCCTTCATGATATCAGGGATAATCTCGTCATGGATGCGTCGCCCGTCGTCCTCGGCCTCCATGCAATAGAAGAGCTGCATCTGAAGCTCAGTCAATGCCTGAAGGGTGGCATCGTCGAGACAGAGGGTCTCAACGCGTCGGGCCACCTCAGGATAAAGCTCTGGCTTCATGCCGCCAAGACTCATCACCCACCCTACCAGTGCACGCTGGCGCAACGCCTCGTCGTCAGCCTGTTCGTAGACGCTGCAGAGGACGCTGAACTTGTGATAGCCAAAAGCCTGCATGACTGACAGGCTGACGGCAGATACAATCAGCTGGCGGTCGAGCAGGTCGACGGTAGGCGAAAGGAGCATCGCCTCGAAGCCGTTGGCAGTGGTCTCGCTCCAGAGGCGGGAGGTGACGATATAGTCGAAGAGGTCATCCATAAATCGCGCATGCTGTTCATGGAGCTGATGCGATTTGGGCAATCGCGTGTGGGGGGGCTCCAGTTCGAGCATGGCTTGCGCGCTGACGTAGTCCTCAAGCTGCGCACGAATGGCGCTGACTGACCACTCTCGCCCTGACTGGCGAGGCTGCGAGTAGAGGTTTCTCATGAAGGGGCTGTTGCGCAGATGGTCGTTGAGCAACATATTGGAGGCCAGCGTATAAAGCCGACGGAGCAGCTTGAAGTAGAGTTTATCGCGTTCTGGGTCGTTAAAACCCTGCTGCCAATAATGCAGCAGGAGCTTATAGTCAGAATTGACAGCCTGAAGTTTCTCCATGTCGGACTGCAGCTGGGGGTGAGCCTGCAGATAACTGTCAAGCAGACTGAGGGCCTCGCCCAAATGACGTTCAGCAACGAGGGCGATGACGTTGAGGAGTGTTTCGTTCTGTCGCATGGGTGTTATTGCTTTTTCAGCCAGTCGAGAGCCACGTCGATATCTGACTGACGGGGCGCTTTGGCATGGTCGAAACGGATATTTTGGGGCAGCGAATCGGCAGTTGTTGACTTAATACGGCAACGGCTGACAATCAGATCGCGATAGAAGGAGAGGCCATGATCGGTGATGGAGTCGCAGGCTTGATCGTAGACCTTCAGCAGGCGACGGATCTGCTGATGGCGCTGGGAGTCGCTCATCGCATCATCGCGGAAGGCCAGAGCCCCAAGCCGCAGGTTCATCTGACGCGTGTCGAACATGACATGAGCCCGGGCATTGCGGGCCTGAGTGGCCTGCGGCTCTGGCAACAAAAGGGCATCAATCGTGTTTGTCTCAAGCATGCTTAGGCGCAGGCAGACATCGTTGACCTGTATGCGGAACACGCGCTCCGACTTCAGTTTAGCGCTGTCGACGGCACGATCAGCGAGGAGGGCCGTGGCGGAATAGCGCGTCATAGCCACCATTTTGTCGTCAAGCTGGCGCAGCTGACGGATACGGGCAGAACGGGCAGAGAGCAGCTGCCACGACAGATTGGTGGAAGCGACATACTGCAAGGGCACGCCCTGGCGACGCAGGCGCTCAGCACGAACGAGATCAGTGAATGTGCCGTCGACAGCACGGCGAGCCACGGCTGTGTCGCAGTCCATATGGGCCGTATAGACAAGCAGGCTGACGTCGAGTCCGTCTGATTGAAGCAGGCCTGAGGCCTCGGCAACGAAGAGCGGCAGGCAGTCGAGCGTAGGCGTCACGGCCACACGAAGGGCCGCTGAGTCCGCATTCGCAGAGCCCTTTGCATCAGTCCCCTTCCCTTCCGTGCAGGCCATGACAGCCATCATGCAACCAAAGAGCAATATCAATAGTGTCCTCATCTTTTTTCATTAAGAAAGGGCAGCCTTGAGACTCTTGCAAGCCGCCGGTTGCCCTCCTGCTATTAAATTAATGTGCGATATTAGCCTAAATGACGGTGCAAAAGTACTAAAAAGTTTTGTAACGACGAAAATATTTCGTAATTTTGTGGCATCAAAAGTAAAAATAATGGCTAAAGACAAGATTGCTTACGTCTGCACGAACTGCGGACAGGAGTCGGCCAAATGGATTGGCAAATGTCCGTCGTGTGGGCAATGGAACACATTCAAGGAAATAAAGATTGCTGCTGACAACGCCCGTCAGGCTGCCACTAACGTAGCAGCCCAGGCTGGTCACGCCCTAAGGAAGAACAAGCCTTTGCGACTCCGCGACATCAGTAGTCACGACGACCCGCGCATCGACATGCGCGACGGCGAACTGAACCGTGTGCTGGGCGGCGGACTGGTGCCTGGCAGCATTGTGCTGTTGGGGGGCGAGCCTGGCATCGGCAAATCAACGCTGTCGCTCCAGACAATGCTCCGACTGACTGACAAGCGTATATTATATATAAGTGGTGAGGAGAGCGCTCATCAATTGAAGATGAGGGCCGAGCGAATCCCCCATGAGGAGAACGATGGCTTCATGATTCTCTGCGAGAATTCGCTGGAGACCATCTTTGAACATATCAAGGAGGAGCAGCCCGAGCTGGTCGTGATCGACTCGATTCAGACCATTGCTACTGAGGATGTAGAGTCGTCGGCCGGCTCCATTGCCCAGGTGCGCGAATGTGCGGCTGCCTTGCTGCGTTTTGCAAAGACCAGTGGCGTGCCTGTCATACTGATCGGCCACATTACCAAGGAGGGCTCGCTGGCAGGTCCGAAGATACTGGAGCACATCGTCGACGCCGTCATACAGTTTGAGGGCGACCAGCACTATATGTACCGCATCCTGCGCAGCATGAAGAACCGCTTCGGCAGCACTTCAGAGCTGGGCATCTACGAGATGCTGCAGAACGGGCTGCGCCAGGTGAGCAACCCTTCAGAGCTGCTACTGACGCAAGACCACGAGGGGCTCTCAGGCATTGCCATATCAAGTGCTATCGAGGGCGTGCGCCCCTTCTTGGTTGAGACGCAGGCCCTGGTGTCATCAGCCGCCTATGGCACACCCCAGCGTTCGGCGACAGGCTTCGACCAGCGCCGTCTGAACATGCTCCTGGCCGTGCTCGAGAAACGAGTCGGATTCAAGCTGATGCAGAAAGACGTCTTCCTGAACATTGCAGGCGGACTGCGCGTGACGGACCTGGCTATGGACCTGAGCGTCATTGCAGCCGTCCTGTCGAGTAATGTCGACACACCTATTGAGAGCGGCTGGTGCATGGCCGGCGAAGTGGGACTGAGTGGCGAGGTGCGGCCTGTCAGCCGCATCGAGCAGCGGGTTGCCGAGGCAGAGAAGTTAGGTTTCAGCCACATGATCATCCCACGCTACAACCTGCAAGGTTTTAATACAAAAAAGTTTAACATCGAGCTGCATCCCGTCAGGAAGGTCGAAGAAGCCCTGCGGGCTCTGTTTGGATAAGCGCACTTTGGGCTGACGCTTGATATACATCAAGTTGTTAGCCCAAATTATTGCTTTTGTTTCAATTTGTTTTATTATTCGTTCGAATTGTTGTACTTTTGTAAGCGCAAACAGCAAAAACGTAACAAACTAAAAGGTAAAAAGATTATGAACGCAGCAGCAGTAGTAGAACAACTGAAGCAGAGGTTCCCAGGAGAGCCCGAGTACATCCAGGCCGTCAGCCAGGTTCTTCCCACGATTGAGGAAGAGTACAACCGTCACCCCGAGTTTGAGCGCGCCAACCTCATTGAGCGCCTGTGCATCCCTGATCGCATCATCCAGTTCCGCGTCACGTGGACGGACGACCAGGGCAAGGTGCAGACCAACATGGGCTACCGCATTCAGCACAACAATGCCATTGGCCCCTACAAAGGCGGACTGCGCTACCACAAGTCGGTGAACCTCGGCATTCTGAAGTTCCTGGCTTTCGAACAGACCTTCAAGAACTCGCTGACAACGCTCCCCATGGGCGGAGCCAAGGGCGGCAGCGACTTCTCGCCTCGCGGCAAGAGCGAGCAGGAAGTGATGCGTTTCTGCCAGGCCTTTATGAACGAGCTCTATAGCCACATCGGCCCCGACGAGGACGTGCCTGCAGGCGACATCGGCGTCGGCGGACGTGAGGTCGGCTACCTTTTTGGACAATACAAGAAGCTGACCCACCAGTTCCAGGGTGTGCTGACGGGCAAGGGCATCCCCTTCGGCGGCTCGCTGATCCGTCCTGAGGCTACAGGCTACGGCACCGTCTACTTCCTGCAGTCGATGCTGGCCACCCGCGGCGAGACGATCGAGGGCAAGAAGGTGTTGATCAGCGGTGCAGGCAACGTGGCCCAGTATGCCGCAGAGAAGTGCCTACAGCTGGGCGCTAAGGTGCTGACCATGAGCGACTCCGATGGTTACATCTACGATCCGGAGGGCATTGACCGCGAGAAGCTCGACTACATCATGGAACTGAAGAACATTGAGCGCGGACGCATCCGTGAATATGTCGAGGAATATCCTCAGGCACAATATCATGAGGGCATGCGTCCCTGGTTTGAGAAAGCCGACATCGCCCTGCCCTGCGCCACGCAGAATGAGATCAACGGCGAGGAAGCTGAAGCCCTGGTGAAGAACGGCGTCATTGCCGTTGCCGAGGGTGCCAACATGCCTTCGACGCCTGAGGCCATCAAGGCATTCCAGGATGCCAAGATCCTCTATTCGCCGGGTAAGGCCTCCAATGCAGGCGGCGTCAGCGTCAGCGGACTGGAGATGAGCCAGAACTCAGAGCGCCTGTCGTGGACTGCCAAGGAGGTCGACGACTACCTGAAGCGTATCATGAACGATATCCACGAGAACTGCGTGAAGTACGGCACACAGCCCGACGGCTACATCAACTACGTGAAGGGTGCCAACGTGGCCGGCTTCATGAAGGTTGCCAAAGCCATGATGGCCCAGGGCATCGTATAAACAACAGCTGAGGCCATGGGATGGTCCCATGGCCTCAGATATCTATTCAAAAAGAACCAACCTTATTTTCTAATAATTTCAATCACCCCGTCGTGTGTCAGTTTGATGATGCTCGATGGGGTGTGCGGTTGATGCTCCTGACGTCGCGTCCAGCAGACGTAGTCGACCTGCTCGATGATGCGCGGGTCGATGTCGCGATAGTTCTGGGCAGCAGGCTCACCGCTGATGTTGGCCGACGTTGAGACCAGAGCTTTCTGGAAACGATAGCACAACTCATGCGAGAAGACCTCCTTGGTGATGCGGATGCCTATTGAGCCGTCAGCGGCAATGAGGTTAGGCGCCAGGTTGACGGCCCCGTCGAGGATGAGTGTCGTCGGCTTATCGACGCAGTCGATGAGCTGCCACGCCACGTCAGGCACATTGCGGACATAGCGCTGCAGGCGGGCATCGGAGTCGACGAGGCAGATGAGCGCCTTCGAGTCGTCGCGCTGCTTAATTTCATACACTCGCTTCACTGCTTCAGCATTAGTGGCATCGCATCCGATGCCCCATACCGTGTCTGTAGGATAAAGGATTACGCCACCCTTCCGCAGCACTTCAACGGCGTTCTTAATGTCTTGTTCTTGAGTCATTTAGAATTCTGATGTAAAGTGGAACTGAATGTGTTCGAAGTCTTGCTGGGCCATCGACAGGACATAGCCGGAATCAGCCAGGAAGACGTCGCGGCCCTCCTTGTCCTTGGCCATGTACTGATACTTACGCTTCTTGAAGTTCTCAAGTTCGCGCTCGTCGTCGCTTGAGATCCAGCAGGCCTTATAGAGGTGGACGGGCTCCCAGCGGCACTTGGCGTTATACTCATTCTCCAGTCGATACTGAATGACCTCAAACTGGAGCTGGCCGACGGTGCCGATGATCTTGCGGCCGTTGAACTGATTGACGAATAACTGGGCGACGCCTTCGTCCATCAGCTGGTCGATGCCCTTCTGCAGCTGCTTCGACTTCATGGGATCGTCGTTTTCTATATATTTGAACAACTCTGGCGAGAACGAGGGCAGTCCGCGGAAATGGAGCTGCTCGCCCTCTGTCAGCGTGTCGCCGATCTTGAAGACACCGCCCGTATCGGGCAGTCCAACGATGTCGCCAGGCCAGGCCTCGTCGATGGTCGACTTGCGCTGAGCCATGAACTGCGTGGGCGAGGTGAAGCGCAGCGTCTTGCCTTGGCGCACATGCAGGTAGGGCTGATTGCGCTGGAAACGTCCTGAGCACACTTTGCAGAAGGCGATGCACGAACGGTGGTTGGGGTCGATGTTGGCCGTGATCTTGAAGATGAAGCCTGTGAACTTCGGCTCCTCAGGACTGACCTCGCGCTCCTCGGCTTTCGTAGGCCGTGGCGACGGGGCTATCTCGACAAAGCAGTTGAGCAGTTCCTGCACGCCGAAGTTGTTCAGGGCCGAGCCGAAGAAGACAGGGGCCACCTCAGCCGAGCGATAAGTCTCGACGTCGAACTCAGGATAGACGCCGTCCACGAGTTCAAGGTCCTCGCGCAGCTTGGCGGCATCTTGCTCGCCTACTCTGTTGTCCAGCTCGACGGAATCGATCTGCACGCTGACCTTCTCAGTGACACGCTGTTTGTCAGGCGTAAAGAGGTCGAGATTCTGTTCATAAATATTATAGACTCCCTTGAACCTGGCACCCTGGTTGATAGGCCATGACAGGGGGCGCACCTTGATCTCGAGTTCCTGCTCCAGTTCGTCAAGGAGGTCGAAGGGGTCGCGGCCTTCGCGATCCATCTTGTTGATGAAGATGATGACGGGCGTCTTACGCATGCGGCAGACCGTCATCAGCTTGCGCGTCTGCGTCTCGACGCCCTTTGCGCTGTCGACCACGATGATAGCCGAGTCGACAGCCGTCAGCGTGCGGAAGGTGTCCTCAGCGAAGTCCTGGTGGCCAGGCGTGTCGAGGATGTTGACCTTATATTCCACGTCCTTGCCGTCAGGAGTATAGTCGAACTCCATGACAGAAGTCGACACCGAGATGCCGCGCTGCTTCTCGATGTCCATCCAGTCGGAGGTGGCCGTCTTCTTGATCTTGTTATTCTTCACTGCACCAGCCACCTGGATCTGTCCGCCGAAAAGCAGGAACTTCTCAGTCAGTGTGGTCTTACCGGCATCGGGATGGGAGATGATCGCAAACGTTCTGCGTCGTTCAATTTCCTGGTTCACAATATATGACGTTATTTGTTTCGGGGTGCAAAGGTACGAAATTTTTAGCGAAATAACGAGGAGCGAAGCCGGAAAATACGCGAATAATAAGTAACAAGAATGAAAACTGGCCGATTCTATAGCGACAAAGCGCCGCTTTGTTGCCCTCAAAGCGGTCCTTTGATGACAAAGAAACGGCACTTCTTTGATGGAAAAGCGGCACTTCTTTTCCTTAGGCCCGACTGCACTATGAGGGGAGAGATTGGTTATAGATGTATCAAACGAAAAATAGGCTGGCGCAGACACATGCATTGTCAGCGCCAGCCCATGATTAGCCTAAAGTCTTAAATAGCATATAATGTTCAAGCGAGCTTTGCCAGCTCGACGACCTTGTCGACTGCTGCCGTGAGGCCGTCAGCGTTCTTGCCGCCAGCCTGAGCGTAATGGGGCTGACCGCCGCCACCGCCCTGGATGAGACGTGCAGCCTCGCGCACCATCTGACCAGCATTGAGTCCATGGTCGCTGACCATGTCGTCGCTCATCATGACGGAGAGCATGGGCTTGCCCTGATAGACGGAGCCGATGACGCAGAGCAAGGGCCCTGCGACGGCGCCGCGAATCTTGAAGACGAGATCCTTGGCTGCATCGGGTGCGAGCTCGACGACACGGGTGATCACGCTGACCCCGTTGACGATGCGAACCTCCTTGAGCAGATAGTCCTTCATGCGCTCGATGGTCTGAGCCTGGAACTGCTCAATCTCGCGTTTCATGTGGTCGTGCTCGTCAATATACTTGCGGATGACGCCCTCGAGGTCCTTGGCATTGTTGAAGAAAGCCCGCACGGCGTTCAGATGGTCCTCCATGGCATAGAGGAGATTCTCGCACTCACGGCCTGTCTTGGCCTCAATGCGCCTCACGCCTGCAGCGACGCTGCTCTCAGAGATGATCTTGAAGAAGCCGATGCGGCCAGTGGAATGGGCATGAATACCGCCGCAGAACTCACAGGAGGGGCCGAAGCGGACGACGCGTACGCGGTCGCCATACTTCTCGCCAAAGAGGGCGATGGCCCCCATCTTCTTAGCCTCCTCGAAAGGCGTGTCGCGATGCTCGTCGAGGGGCAGGTCCTGACGGATCATGTCGTTGACCAGTCGCTCAACCTGACGAAGCTCCTCGTCCGTGACTTTCTGGAAATGAGAGAAGTCGAAGCGGAGCGTGTCAGGCGACACCAGCGAGCCCTTCTGCTCGACGTGGTCGCCAAGGACTTGCTTGAGGGCATAATCGAGCAGGTGGGTAGCGGTGTGGTTGGCAGCCGAGGCCTCGCGTTTGTCCGTGTCGACGCAGGCCATGAACTGGGCTGCAGGCTCCTTGGGCAACTGGCGGACGATATGGACGGTCTGCCCGTTCTCGCGCTTCGAGTCGACCACCTCGATGGTCTCGTTCTCAGAGACGAGCACGCCCTGGTCGCCGACCTGGCCACCCATCTCGCCATAGAAGGGCGTATAGTCGAGCACAAGCTCATAGAACACCTGCTTCTTCTGAGTCACCTTGCGATAGCGAAGAATGTGGCACTCGTATTCCGTATAGTCATAGCCGACGAACTGCTGCTCGCCCGGGGTGAGCTCCACCCAGTCGGAGTTCTCGACTTGGGCAGCATTGCGGGCACGCTCCTTCTGCTTCTGCATCTCGACCTGGAACTCGGCCTCGTTGACGCTGAAACCGTGCTCACGGCAGATGAGCTCTGTCAGGTCGAGCGGGAAGCCGTAAGTATCGAAAAGACGGAAGGCTTCAGCTCCCTTCAGCTCCGTCTCGCCTTTAGCCTTCAGGTCGTCCATGGCCTTGTCGAGCAGCTGGATGCCCTTGTCGAGGGTGCGGAGGAAGGCGTCTTCCTCCTCCTTCATGACGCGAGCGATGAGCTGCTGCTGGGCGCGAAGCTCAGGGAAGGCGTCGCCCATCTCCTCGACGAGCGTAGGCAGGAGCTTATAGAGGAAAGCCTCGCGCTGTCCGAGGAACGTGTAGGCATAGCGGACGGCACGACGCAGGATGCGGCGGATGACGTAGCCTGCCTTGGCGTTGCCTGGCAGCTGGCCATCAGCAATCGAGAAGGCCACGGCGCGCAGATGGTCAGCGCAGACGCGCATGGCCACGTTGACGTCGTCCTGCTCCTTGGTGATGGGCGAAAGCTGCTCTTCCTCGAAGGTCACATATTTCAGGCCCGTGATCTGCTGCTCAGCGCGAATGACGGGCTGGAAGATGTCCGTATCATAGTTGGAGTGCTTGCCCTGAAGCATGCGGACCAGACGCTCGAAGCCCATGCCTGTGTCAATGACATTCATGGCCAGCTTCTCGAGCGAGCCGTCGGCGCGACGGTTGAACTGCATGAAGACGAGGTTCCATATCTCGATGACCTGTGGGTCGTCCTTGTTGACGAGGTCGCGGCCGCTGATACCTGATGCGGCGCGCTGCTCGGGAGTGCGCGAGTCGACATGAATCTCAGAGCAAGGGCCGCAGGGACCCGTGTCGCCCATCTCCCAGAAGTTGTCGTGCTTGTTGCCGTTGATGATGTGGTCCTCAGGCACGTGCTTGCTCCAGTAGCGAGCTGCTTCGTCGTCGCGAGGAATGTTCTCTTCGGGCGAGCCCTCGAAGACCGTGACGTAGAGATCCTCAGGATTCAGCTTCAGGACGTCGACGAGGTATTCCCATGCCATGTCGATGGCGCCCTCCTTGAAGTAGTCGCCGAACGACCAGTTGCCCAACATCTCAAACATGGTGTGGTGATACGTGTCGTGGCCCACCTCCTCAAGGTCGTTATGCTTTCCCGAGACACGAAGACACTTCTGCGTGTCGGCGCGACGGCGCGGTTCGGGGTCGCGGGTGCCGAGGATAATGTCCTTCCACTGGTTCATGCCTGCGTTGGTGAACATGAGCGTCGGATCGTCCTTTACAACCATTGGTGCAGAAGGCACAATGGCGTGCTGCTTCGACTCGAAAAAGTTCTTGAACGAGTCGCGAATTTCTTTTGCAGTCATCATAAGTTTTTATCGTAATCTTTAGAATCTTTCGAAAAATCGGTGCAAAGGTACAAAATATTTGCGAATTAAGGCTTAAGATTCGGGAATTTATTTGTATCTTTGCCGACAAAACAGAGAATTATGGCACTTAACTTGAACAAGAACCTCAAGCTCTACTACTCTATCAAGGAGGTGGCAGAGCAATTCAACCTTAACGAGAGCACCCTGAGATATTGGGAGACGGAGTTCCCCTACCTGAAGCCCAAGACGACGGGCCCCAACAACGTGCGCCAGTATTCGCAGAAGGACATTGAGCAGATACAGCTCATCTACAACTTAGTGAAAGTGCGCGGCTTCAAGTTGGCCGCTGCCAAGAAGATCATCAACCAGAACCGCGACGGCGCTGACAAGACGGCCGACGTGCTGGAGCGTCTCATCGCCGTGCGCGACGAGCTGCAGCTGCTGAAGCGTGAGCTTGACGGATTACAATAAGACCAGCCTGATGAAAAGCCTAAAAACCCTTTGCTGCCTGCTCATGATCATGTGCATGACAGCCAATGCAGAGAACTATCCCTATCGTGACGACGCCCTGTGGCTCACGGTGCCCGATCATGCCGACTGGCTCTACAAGACGGGCGAGAAGGTTAAGATGGAAGTGGGATTCTTCCTCTACGGCATACCGCGTGACGTGGAGGTCGCTTACGAGATAGGCCCTGACATGATGCCCGCCACGGAGAAGGGCAAGGTCATGCTGAAGAACGGACGTGCCGTCATCAGCATGGGCACGATGACGCGGCCGGGATTCCTCGACATGCGGCTGAAAGCCGAGCTGAACGGCAAGCAGTATGCCCACCACGTGAAGGTGGGATTCTCGCCTGAGCAGCTGAAGCCCTACACCAAGAATCCCTCTGACTTCGACGCTTTCTGGCAGCGGACCATAGAGGAAGCCCGCAAGACGCCGCTCAGCGTCAGCACGGAAAGAGTGGAGAAATACGAGACGGACGAGACGGAGTGCCACCTCGTGAAGCTGCAGACTGACAAGAGCCACTGGATCTATGCCTACGTGACCAAGCCCAGGAAGGCAGGACGCTACCCTGTCGTGCTCTGCCCGCCGGGTGCAGGCATCAAGACCATCAAGGAGCCGATGCGCGCCCTATATTATGCGAAGAACGGATTCATCAGGATGGAGATGGAGATTCACGGGCTGCACCCCGAGCTGTCGACGGAGACGTTCAAGGACATCAGCAACGCATTCAGCGGCGAGAACGGATACCTGCAGAACGGACTTGACAACCGCGACAACTACTACATGCGCCACGTCTATGCGGCTTGCGTGCGAGCCATCGACTATCTGACCAGCCTGCCTGAATGGGACGGCAAGAACGTGGCCGTACAAGGCGGAAGCCAGGGCGGTGCCTTAGCGATCATTACGGCTGGGCTCGACTCCAGGTTGACCTGCTGTGTGGCTAATCATCCGGCTCTGAGCGACATGGCCGGCTATCTGGACGGACGGGCTGGCGGCTATCCGCATTTCAACAAGCAGAACGGGATGCTCACTGCCGAGAAGGTGGCGACGCTGGCTTACTACGACGTGGTGAACTTTGCCCGTCGGGTCAACTGCCCCGTCTACATGACATGGGGCTACAACGACAACACCTGTCCGCCAACGACGAGCTACATCGTCTGGAACCTCATCACGGCTCAGAAGGAAAGCCTGATCACCCCCATCAACGAGCACTGGACGAGCGACGCCACCAACTACGGACAGATGGAGTGGATCAAGGCTCACTTGAAGTGACGGGGAGCCACACGCTCTCACGACGGAACACGTTCTCAATGGTCACCTCGCGAGCCTCCTTCTTCGTCAGCTGACGACTCCAAGAGACACGCTTCGACGTAGCTGCCCCTTCGCCAGAGTTCTCATACTCGGCGTAGCGGGCTGTCTTTTCGCGCTGTGGTTCCCAGCGATGCCACCCTTCTGGGACGACGGCCGCTGGCAACTGGCAGTGCATGAAGAGCGTATAGCCGTAATCGCGCCAAGGACGGCCAAGATACAGCCGGGTGACTTCAGGGGCCGTGCGGACGTTGCAGCGATTGAAAATGTAGCCGAAAGGCTGATCCTGAGGCGTCGACGCAGCCGTGATGTAGCTGTTGGCCTTGCAGTAGATGTCGCACTGCTCGAACCAGGCCGTCGAGGGGCCGAAGATGAAGTCGGTCGTGCCTTCGATATAGCAGTGGTCGAAGTAATGCCGGCAGCCCCCATTGCCTGTATAGATGGTGTCCTGATGGCCCAGGAAGCGGCAGTTGATGAATGTCAGGCGGTCGCCCTCAGTGTGCAGCGCCACAGCCTGTCCGAGGTGTGCCGAATTGTTCTCTATGGTGATGTTCTTCAGCGTGATGCCGCTGCCCTCGATCTTCAGGGTATAGGTGCGGAAGGTGCCGATGCCGTTGGGACGCTCAGCGGTCTTGATGTTGGCATGGTCGTCCCACGTGATGATGGTGGCGTCACGATCCTCGCCGCAGATCTCGATGTTCTGCAGCCACTGCGGGATGATGAGTTTCTCCTTGTAGACCCCTTTCTTGACGAAGATGACCTTATGGTAGTCCATGAACGCACGGCACACCTCGATGGCATCATCGACGTTGCGGAACTGCCCTGTGCCGTCGCGTGCGACGACGATGGTGTCAGGGTTGTCATACTTGCTTGCAGCCTGGGCAGCAGCGATGGTCAGTACTGAGAGAATGAGAAAGAGACTGCGCCTGATCATATCTTCTTACATTATTATTAAAGTATCTGGGAAATTTCCTTGAGGTCCTGTACAGACTTCAGGCTGTTCATGATGGCATAGACGTCGTCGCGGTCGTGTACCCGCAGCTCGATGCTGCCTTCGAAGATGCCGTCCTCGCTGGTGAACATCATCTTGCGCATGTCGACATTGAGCTGGTTGGAGATGACGCGCGTGACGTCGTTGACGAGGCCACGGCGGTCGATGCCTGACATGCGGATCGTGGCGTCGAAGAAGAGGCGCTTGTGCATGTCCCACTTCACGTCGAGGATGCGGTTGCCGTAGCTGGCCTTCAGCTTGTTGGCCACGGGGCATGCCCGCTTGTGGATGACGATCTGGTTCTTGTTGTTGATATATCCCAACGCGTCGTCGCCGGGAATGGGATGGCAGCAGTCAGGGAAAAGATACTGGCTGATGTTGTCCTCCGTGATATAGACGGGCTTCTTGCGATTGAACTTCTCCGGGACGATGAACAGCTCAGGCTCAGAGTTCTCCGCATCCGTCTTCTTGGCCTTGACGAAGGGCACATACTTGCGCCATCCGCCCCCGCCGCCCGACGTCTTCTTCTTGTTCTTGCCCTTCAGTTCGTCGAGGTCCTCATCGCCGAGAATGATCGTGTGGTCAGCCAGCGACTGGAAGAACTCTTCGCGGCGGACGCCGTCGTGGAAGTGGGCCAGCTGGTCAGCCTGCGAGACTGAGGGCTCAAGGTCGTGCTTGGCGATCCACTCATTGAAGATGGTCTCGCCCTTCTTCTGCTTGTCGCGGCTTTCGCGCCGCAGTATGGCCTGAATCTTGGCCTTAGCCTTGGCCGTCGATACGAAATTGATCCATGAGGGCTGCACGTGCTGCGACTTCGAGGTAAGAATCTCCACCTGGTCGCCAGAACTGAGTCGATGGCTCAGCGGGACGAGCTTGTGGTTCACCTTGGCTCCGATGCAATGACTGCCGAGGAAGGTGTGAATCGAGAAGGCAAAGTCGAGCACCGTGCTGTCAGCCGGCATGGTCTTGATCTCGCCCTTGGGGGTGAAGACGAAGATTTCACTGGCGAAGAGGTTGAGCTTGATGGCGTCGAGGAAGTCCATCGCGTCGGGCTGCGGGTCGTCGAGGATTTCCTTGATGGTGTGGAGCCACTCGTTGAGCTCGTTCTCGTCCTCGCTATATTCCTCGCCCTCCTTGTACTTCCAGTGAGCAGCCAGTCCCTGTTCGGCTATCTCGTCCATGCGGTCGGAGCGTATCTGCACCTCAATCCAATGTCCCTGCTTCGACATGAGCGTTACGTGCAGCGCCTGATATCCGTTGGCCTTCGGATGGTTGACCCAGTCGCGCAGACGGTCGGGATGGCTCTTATATATCTGGCTGAGCTCCACGTAGATGTTGAAGCACTCCTTGGCTTCCTGCTCGCGGCTGGTCGGGGTGAAGATGATGCGGACGGCCAGTATGTCATAGATCTCGTCGAACGTGACGTGCTTGTTCTGCATCTTATTCCATATAGAATAAGGCGTCTTGATGCGTTCGCGGATGTGATACTTCAGTCCCATGCGCTGCAGCATCTCCTCAATGGGCGCGGTGAACTGGTCGAACAGCTCATGGCGCGAGACCTGCGTCTGGGCGAGCTTGCGCTCGATGGCGGCGTACTCCTCAGGATGCTCAAAACGGAAGCTGAGGTTCTCGAGTTCCGACTTGATCTTATAGAGTCCCAGCCTGTGGGCCAGCGGTGCATAGAGGTAGAGCGTCTCGCCCGCAATCTTATATTGCTTGTTGGCCGGCTGCGAGTCCAGCGTCCGCATGTTGTGGAGGCGGTCGGCGATCTTGATGAGAATCACGCGGATGTCCTCGCTCATCGTGAGCAGCAGCTTCTTGAAGTTCTCAGCCTGGGCCGAGGCCTGCACGCCGAAGATGCCGCCAGAGATCTTGGTGAGCCCGTCAACGATCTGTGCGATCTTCGCGCCGAACATGTTCTCGATGTCCTCGACCGTATAGTCGGTGTCTTCCACGACATCGTGCAGCAGGGCGGAGCAGATGCTGGTGGAGCCCAGTCCGATTTCGCTGCAGACGATCTGTGCGACGGCGATGGGGTGCATGATATATGGCTCGCCTGACAGCCGTCTGACGCCTTTGTGTGCCTGCCGTGCGAAGTTGAACGCCTTGGCGATGATGTCGACCTTCTTGCGGTGTCGCGACTTGAGATAGTCGCTCACCAACCGCTCGTAGGCCTCGTTGATCATTTTGTCGTCAGCCGCTTCACGCCTGACTTGCTCTTCATCCGAATTCATGTGGTTAACGTTTCTGAACAGAATAGTGATTTACCTGACCCTTATCTTCTTTCCCGACTTGATATTGTTGCCCCGGATGCCGTTGAGCTTGCGGAGCTTGGCCACCGTGGTGCCGTTGCGGCGGGCAATGGCCGAGAGGGTGTCGCCGCGACGGACGGTGGTATAGCTCGCCCCGCGGCCCCGCCTTGACTTGGAGCGCGGCGACTTCTGGGCGACGGTGGGCTGTGTGACGGCCACCTCGGCGCGCTTCAATTCCACGTCGGAGGCATAAATAGAATCCTGAAGGTCGATGAATCGTGTGACGTCGGCAATGGGCAGCCGCAGCGTGGCAGGTGCGGAAAGGCCCGAGACGACGTCGCGCCGATAGACGGGGTTGAGCGAGCGGATCATCTGCAGGTCGAGGTTGCAGACGCGGGCGATGTTGGCGAAGGTGACGTTGCGGTTGATGACCACCGTGTCAGTCTTGGCGGGCAGCTCCGAGCGCATCGGACAGATGTTGTGCTCGCAATAATAGTTCATCACGTAGTTGGCGGCGATGAAGGCGGGCACGTAGCCGCGCGTCTCCTGCGGCAGGTAGGGGTAGATGCGCCAGTAGTCGCGCTCGCCGCCTGCGCGGTGGATAGCCTTGTTGATATTCTCCGGCCCGCAGTTGTAGGCAGCGATGACGAGGTTCCAGTCGCCGAAGATGCGATAGAGGTCGCGCAGATAGCGTGCGGCTGCATAGCTCGACTTGAGGGGGTCGCGGCGCTCGTCGACGTAGTTGTTCACCTCGAGCCCGTACTGTTTGCCAGTGGTGAGCATGAACTGCCATAGGCCCGTGGCTCCAGCGCGCGAGACGGCCGTCGGGTTGAGGGCCGACTCGATGACGGGCAGATACTTCAGTTCCAGCGGCAGCTGATAGGTCTCGAGGGCCTCTTCGAAGATGGGCATATAGAAATTGGCCGCGCCGAGCATGATGCTGACCGTGCGGCGCAGACGGCCCGTATAGCGGTCGATGCATGCGCGTACCACTTCATTATATGGCATCTCCATGACGGTGGGCATGCGCTGCAGGCGGTCGATGTAGACGTCGGCGTCATACTGAGGGTTCTCGTCAGTCATGCGGCAGTCGTTGTCGGCCTGCAGGTAGGTCTGCGAGGAGTAGAGCGACAGGAGGCTGTCGGCATTGGCGTCCATGGCTTCAGGAAAGTCGATCTCTTCGACCTCGCCGTCCTCGTCGGTGACGATGATTTCGTCGTCGTCGACCTCGATCTGGGCATGGGCGCTGAGCGTCAGGCACATCAATCCGAGCGGGAGCACTGCGCGCGCCGCTCTTGCGATGAGCTGATGGGCAGGATTCGATATGGTCGTTTTCATAAGTCTTCTATTTTAAAAGTTAAGGCTGCAGTTCACCCCCAGCGAGGTGGCATACAGCGGATTATTGCTCCTGACAGCCGACCCGGCTGCAGGCATCACCGACGGGCGCACCTTGAGCGAGAGGTCTTTCGAGAGGTCAAACTCTGACAGCTCTGCGTCGATGTAGGCGTCGATGACTGAGACGGCATAGACGCCGATCATGACGAAGAAGCTCAGGTCGCGCCATCGGCGATAGCGGTCCTTGCGCTTCTTGAAGATGGTTTTGTATCGTTCCTCGTTCAGCGAGTTGATCTGACGTCCGAGGTGCAGGAACTTGTTGTAGCTCTGCGTCGTCGGGTCGTCGTCCATGATGTCGAGGTAGGCCTGGGCGTAGTCCTTGTACATCATGTTGTTCCAGTTCATGGCATAGATACAGCCGACGAAACCTCCGTAGACGATGGGCAGCTTCCAGTATTTGCGGTTATAGATCTGTCCGCCGCCGGGTATGACCATCGCGAGCCATAGGGCGCGCTGCGGGTCGGGCCGCCATGTCGACCAGTCGCGTGAGGGCTTTGCCTGACGCTTTGCCTGCACGTCGACGACGGGAGCGGCCTCGCGTGCTGCTTCGTCCACCATGGAGTCGGCCTCGGCAGGGAGGGCCTGATACATCGAGTCGAGCATCATGACAATAGAGTCAGGCACCTCAGTCTGGGCCGAGGCGCTGATTCCCGCCGCTGAGAGCGCGAGAAGCAGAAGAAGTCGGAAGCATCGCCAGCGTCTCATCATCTCGACTGGCCTTCAATGGCGTTCATGATGCGCTGCAGCTCGTCGGCGCTGCCGAAGGGGATGCTGATCTTGCCGCGGCCACCGCTGCCGACGGTCAGCTGCACCTTGGCCTGGAGCCGGTCGGCGAGGCGCTGCTTCAGGTCGTCATACTGCTTAGGCAGCTGCGTCTTCGCGCCGATCTTCTTGCGGACGCTCTGCACGTCCTCGCCGTTCTTCAGCAGCTGCACCATCTCCTCGACCTTGCGCACGGAATACTGGTTGCGCAGCACGTCGCGAAACAGCTTGAGCTGCATCGAGGGCGAGTCGAGGGCCAGCAGGGCGCGGGCGTGACCCATGTCGATCTCGCGGTTCTTCAGGGCCATCTGGATCTGGGCGGGCAGCTTCAGCAGACGCATATAGTTGGTCACGGCTGTGCGGCTCTTGCCGACGCGCTCGGAGATCTTCTCCTGCGTCATGCCGCTCGTCTCGGCCAGATGCTCGTAGGCCAGGGCTATCTCGATGGCGTTGAGGTCCTCGCGCTGGATGTTCTCGACGAGGGCCAGCTCCATGACGCTCTCGTCGTCGGCCGTGCGGATATAGGCGGGGATGGCCTTCAGTCCGGCCAGCTGCGAGGCGCGCCAGCGGCGCTCGCCGGCAATGATCTGATAGCGGTCGGGGGCCACCTGGCGCAGCGTGATGGGCGCGATGATGCCCATGTTCTGGATGCTGGCGGCCAGCTCCTGCATGGCCGTCTGGTCGAACTCGCGGCGCGGCTGGTCGGGGTTGGGCTCAATCTGCTCGATGGGTATCTCGTTGAGGTTCGACGAACCCTGCGTCTTCACGTCGGTCGTGTCGATGAGTGCGTCCAGGCCCCGCCCGGCTGATATGTCGTCGAGGCCGCGTCCCAGCACGCTCTTGTCGTATTTCTTTCTAACTGCCATGACTTTGCTTTACTTCTGATTCTTACTGATGATTTCCTTGGCCAGAGCCAGGTGGTTCTTTGAGCCCGTCGAGTCGGCATCGTAGAGGATGACGGGAAGTCCGTGCGAGGGGCTCTCTGAGAGCTTCACATTGCGCTGAATGACAGTCTTGAAGACCAGTTCCTGGAAGTGACGCTTCACCTCGTCGTAGATCTGGTTGGCCAGACGCAGGCGCGAGTCGTACATCGTCAGCAGGAAGCCCTCAATCTCCAGCTTCGGGTTCAGGCGCGACTTGATGATCTTGATCGTGTTGAGCAGCTTCGAGATGCCCTCCAGCGCGAAGTATTCGCACTGCACGGGGATGATCACCGAGTCGGCAGCCGTCAGCGCGTTGACCGTGATGAGGCCCAGCGAGGGCGAGCAGTCGATGAGGATATAGTCGTATTCATCACGCACGGGGTCGAGCAGCCGCTTCATCACGCGCTCACGGTTCTCAATGTTGAGCATCTCAATCTCCGCACCGACCAGGTCGATATGGCTCGGCACAATCTCAAGCCCCTCGATGTCGGTCATATAGATGGCCTCGCGCACGTCGGTATGATTGATGATGCACTCATACAGCGAGCATTCCACCTCCTTGATGTCGACGCCCAGACCGCTCGAGGCGTTGGCCTGCGGGTCGGCATCGACGACGAGCACCTTCTTCTCCAGCGTGGCCAGCGAGGCGGCCAGGTTGATCGTCGTAGTGGTCTTGCCCACTCCACCCTTCTGATTGGCTAATGCAATGATTTTTCCCATTTCAATCTTTTTCCTTTTTGTTTTGAACATGCAAAGTTACTAAATTTTCCCGAAACGACCCGCATTATTCCGACAATTTAAGTATTTTTGCACACCGCACCCGTTTTTTCCCCGTCCGCCTGACGTCCCCCACTCCATCCTTTTTCCTGACAATCCCGATCCACAATGCAAAGATACAAAAAATATGGCCTGACTCCAAATTTTCAGCACTTTTGTTTCGAATTTATTTTGATGATTGACAACAAAACGCTCTGTCACTCAGTACGTTACGGCATCGTGTATGCCGCACAACAGCGCTCTATTGACGGCATAGCACCCCTTCGTTATTGACATCAAGACGATAGGACATCAAGAATTTTCTGACATCAAGACAACAAGACAACAATAAGCCCGACGGAAAAGACGGCGCAGCCACTCCCCTCCTTTGGAGGGGTCGGGGGAGCGGCTGCGCGCGAAAAGACATCAATATAAAAGGACTCAAGCCCTAAAACAAGCCCTATGGAAATGACGGCGCAGCTACTCCCCTCCCTTCAAGGGGAGGGGTTGGGGGTGGGGTCTCTAACTACTTCAAAGGGAGAGGCTGGGAATCTCAAACTATTTCCGCCTAAAAGAAGATACAGACCCCACCCCCGGCCCCTCCCCTTGAAGGGAGGGGAGCGGCTGCGCGCGACAAGACATCAAGATAAAAGGACTCAAGCCCAAAACAAGCCCTATGGGAATGACGGCGCAGCCACTCCCCTCCTTCGGAGGGGCCGGGGGAGGCTTAACTCCCCTCGCCTTATATCATTCATTCTGCTAATGGTGCTGTGTGCCTGCGTGCCAGCGTGCCAGCGTGTCTTTTTTTCCTTATGCGCAACACAACATCCGTTGCAAAAAAACGGAAAAAACAGTGAGCACGCCGTAACACCATAACACTGTGACACCGTACCATTTCTATAATTCATATTGTATATACAAAATGGTGATAAAATTTTTATATTATATATAATATATATAATATATATATTATATATAATATAAATTACATTTCAATCTCTTTTTACATTCACTTTCTCACAAACTAATGATACGGTGTTACGGTGTTATGGTGTTATGGTGCACCAAAAAATGTCATATTGAAAGTAGGTTGTCTTGAACGACGTTGCAAAGTGTCATTGGCATCAAGAAGGCGGGTGACACTTTGACGGCGGCGCCCTGTAAGTCGGTGACACGGTGTTACGGTCTGAGGGCAGCTTAATATTCGTTAAGATCCCTCGTCAAGCCAAATCCGGCATAATATCTAATGATACATGCGCGCACGAAACATTGCTTATAACCTTCTGCCAAAACTTCAAAAAATATCAGAAAATTTCCGTGAAATCCTTTGCGTTCTCAATAATATTTTGTACCTTTGCAGTGATTAAGATCCACAGCCAGAGATGAAGCTCATCATCATGACAAAACCCACGTTCTTCGTGGAGGAAGACAAGATTCTGACGACGCTCTTCGAGGAGGGGCTTGAGAATCTGCACCTGTACAAACCCGGTTCGGAGCCGATGTACTCCGAGCGCCTGTTGACCCTACTGTCAGATGAATACTACAAGAAAATCACCGTCCACGACCACTTTTACCTGCGCGAGGAATACGGGCTGAAGGGCATCCACCTGAACACGGCAGAGGCCGACCTGCCCTATGGCTATAAGGGCCACGTCAGCCGCACATGCCACGCCGTCGCAGAGCTGCGCGAGGCCAAGAAGCGCTCAGTCTACGTCTTCCTGAAGACCGTCTACGACAGCCAGTCGAATCCCGCCGACAAGCAGACGCTCAGCTACGACGAGCTGCGGGCTGCCTCGCGCCAGGGGCTCATCGACCGCAAGGTCTACGCCATGGGCGGCATGACGCTCGACAACGTGAAGGCGATGCGCGACCTGGGCTTTGGCGGCGTCGTCGTCTGCGGCGACCTGTGGAACCGCTTCAACATCCATCACGGCCAGGACTACAAGGAGCTCATCAGCCACTTCGTCAAGCTGCAGAAGGCCGTGCGGGGCTGAGCAGGCGGCGGCTGCGAATAATGACAATGACCTAATCATAATCATATAAACGCAAAGAAATGAAAGATTTTCAGTCTTACATGGTCTTCTCGGGAACGGCTACGAGATACCTGGCAGAAAAGATATGCCAGAGCCTGGGCTGCCCCTTGGGCAAGATGCAAATGACAAAGTTCTCGGACGGCGAGTTTGCCGTCTCGTATGAGGAATCCATCCGTGGTCGCGACATCTTCCTGGTGCAGAGCACCTTCCCGACAAGCGACAACCTCATGGAGCTGCTACTGATGATCGACGCGGCCAAGCGCGCCTCCGCCCGCACGATCAACGCTGTCATCCCATACTTCGGATGGGCCCGACAGGACCGTAAGGACAAGCCCCGCGTCTCGATAGGAGCCAAGCTGGTGGCCGACCTGCTGAGCGTTGCCGGCGTCAACCGCGTCATCACCATGGACCTCCATGCCGACCAGATACAGGGATTCTTCGACGTGCCCGTCGACCACCTCTACGCCTCGGGCGTGCTGCTGCCCTACCTGCAGAGCCTGAAGCTCGACGACCTGGTCATCGCCTCGCCCGACGTAGGCGGCTCGAAGCGCGCCAACACGTATGCCAAATACCTCGGCTGCCCGCTGGTGCTCTGCAACAAGACGCGCGCCCGCGCCAATGTCGTCGAGTCGATGCAGATCATCGGCGAGGTGGAAGGCAAGAACGTCGTCATCGTCGACGACATGGTCGACACGGCCGGCACCATCACCAAGGCGGCCGACCTGATGATTGAGGCCGGCGCCAAGAGCGTGCGCGCCTGCGCATCCCACTGCGTCATGAGCGGTCCCGCCAGCGACCGCGTGCAGGCCTCGGCCCTCGAGGAGATTGTCTTCACCGACTCCATCCCCTACACGCAGCGCTGCGCCAAGGTGAAGCAGATCAGCGTGGCCGACATGTTTGCCGAGACCATCATGCGCGTGATCAACAACGAGAGCATCAGCGACCAATACCTGGTATAAGAGAAAACCAAGAAGCAGAAGAAGCCAACATGAAGAAACTATTCCTTTTTGCAGGCATGGCCTTTGGCATGGCCGCCTGCCACCAGAATGCATACGAGATCGTAGGCACGGCGACGGGATATGCCGACGGCGACACGATGTTCATTGCCAACGTCGAAATGGAACCCTTCGACACACTCATCGTCAAGGACGGACAGTTCTCGATGAGCGGACAGGCCGACAGCGTGGAGATGGGCGTCGCTTATGCCCAGAAGAATCCTGACGACGCCGTCCTCTTCTTCATCGAGCCCGGCACGATACGCCTGACGATGGTCGGCGAGGCTAACGGCTCGAAGGTCAGCGGCACCAAGTCGAACGACGGACTGCAGGCCCTCACGGACAAGACCCACGCTCTGGAAGTCAGGCTGAAGGAGCTGGGCATGGCCTTCAACGACACGACGGCCACGATGACTGACGAGAAGCGCCAGGAGATCAACCTTGAATATGCGAAGATCAGGGAGGAGTTTCCCCGCCTCTTCCTCGAGGCTGCCGAGCAGAACATCGACAACGAGTTCGGCTACTTCGTCGTGACCAACCTGGCCCCTAACCTGGGCCTCGACCAGGTGACGGCGCTCATCGGCAAGATGCCCGCCAAGTTCCGCCAGCGCGACGAGGTGAAGGAGCTCGAGGCCATGCTGCAGCAGGCTAACAACGACGACCAGGAGCAGCAGATCGAGGACTTCACCATGGCCACGCCCGAAGGCACGGAGCTGAGCGTCATGGACGAGGTGGAGCAGCACGAGCTGACCATCCTCGACTTCTGGGCCTCATGGTGTCAGCCCTGCGTCAGGGAGATGCCCAACATGGTGGCCCTCTACGACGCCTATCACGACAAGGGTCTCGGCATCATCGGCATCTCGCTCGACGAAGACCACGAGCAGTGGACCAAGGCCATCAAACAGCTCGGACTGAAGTGGCCCCAGATCTCCGACCTGAAGGGATGGAACTCGTATGCGGCCGAGATGTTCCACGTGCAGGCCATCCCCCACATGATTGTCGTCGACAAGAATGGCGCCATCCTCCAGCGCGGACTGCGCGGCGAGGAGCTGAGCAGCTTCATTGCCGGGCAGCTCGACGAAAAGGCCGCCGAATGACCTCCGCTTCGACGCACAGAAGAAAGAACGGCCCTTCTCTCATGCAGCAGAGAAGGGCCGTTTTACTTTTATATCAGAGGGAGAGAGGGAGGTCGTTTCAACCCGTAATGCGGTTGTTCTCGGGAAAGACCACCGTCGGCTTGAAGCTCCTGGCCTCCTCAAAATCCATCAGGGCATAGGAGATGATGATGACCGTGTCGCCCACCTGAACCTTGCGGGCAGCGGCCCCGTTCAGACAGATGCAGCCCGATCCGCGCTCGCCGCGTATGATATAAGTCTCAAAGCGCTCACCATTGTTGTTGTCAACAATCTGAACCTTCTCGCCGGCAATGAGGTTGGCGGCGTCCATCAGGTCCTCGTCGATCGTGATGCTTCCCATGTAGTTCAGGTTGGCTTCCGTCACCTGCACGCAGTGAAGCTTCGACTTCATTACCTCGATCATCATGCCTCCTTGTATTTAATATGGTCAATCAGACGGATGGGCGTATGGCCGCAATAGACCGTGATGCAACCCACGACATAGGGCGAGGCCTCCCACGACTCGATGTCCTGAAGCGTGTTGCCGTCGACGATGGCAAAATATTCCACGCGAAGGCCCTCGACGCTGTTGATCTGGTCGACCACGTGGTCGTGAGTCTCCTTCAGCGTGTGCGTCTTGGCGTATTCCGTGCTCTCGCTGAGCGCCTTGTAGATGGCGGGTGCGATAGCCCGCTCGTCAGGCGTCAGGAGCGTGTTGCGGCTCGACTTGGCCAGCCCGTCGGCCTCGCGCACGATGGGACACTCCACTATCTTCACGCCCAGCCCCAGATGGCGCACCATGGCCTTCACCACGGCGATCTGCTGCCAGTCCTTCTCACCAAAATAGGCACGGTCTGGACGGACGATATAGAACAGGCGGCTGACCACCTGGCAGACGCCATTGAAATGACCCGGACGATGGGCACCCTCCATCACCGTCGACACGGGAGGATACTCGAAACGGCGCGTGTCGGGCGTAGGATACATCTCGTCAACTGACGGGGCCAGCACGTAGTCGGCATGGCATCCCTCCAGCAGACGGCAGTCGGCATCCAGGTCGCGCGGATAGTTCTTAAGGTCGTTCTGATCATTGAACTGAGTAGGATTCACAAAGACAGACACCACGGTGATGTCGTTCTCTGCCACGCTGCGCCTCACGAGCGAAGCGTGACCCTCGTGCAAAGCACCCATAGTGGGCACCAGCCCGATGCTGCGTCCCTGCTTGCGATCATCGAAGAGAGCGTTCTGCAGGTCGGCAATCTTGGTAAATACTTTCATTCCTTTTCGATGAGTTGTTGATTTCGGGGTGCAAAATAACAACAAATTTCTCAAATATGGAAAAAAAACGCTAAAATAAAGCCTATAAAATGTCACTTTTTCCTAAAATTGCACATTTTCTACTCAAGTATGCGATAAATTTTGTACCTTTGCAAAGGATTTAACAAAGATAGAGATGGCAAAAAAGAAGATATTGTTCATCAATCAGGAAATAGCTCCGTACGTCCCAGACAGCCCACTTGCCGTCATGGGGCGTGAGTTGCCTCGCGTCATGCAGGACCGTAATCACGAGATACGCACGTTCATGCCCAAGTGGGGCACGATCAACGAGCGGCGTGGACAGCTGCATGAGGTCATCCGCCTGTCAGGCATGAACCTCATCATCAACGACACCGACCACCCGCTGATCATCAAGGTGGCCAGCATCCAGTCCACACGCGTGCAGGTCTACTTCATTGACAACGACGACTACTTCTCAAAGCGGCAGATGACCACCGACGAGAACGGCGAGCTCTATCCTGACAACGGCGAGCGCGCCATCTTCTTCGCACGCGGCGTGCTTGAGACGGTGAAGAAGCTGCGCTGGGTGCCCGACATCATCCACTGCCAGGGATGGATGAGCGCCGTCGTGCCTCTCTACGTCAAGACTGCCTACCACGACGAGCCCTCCTTCGCCAACACCAAGGTCGTCACGTCGCTCTTCACCAAGAGCCTCAAGAAGAATCTCGGCGAGAACTTCAAGCGATGCCTCGAGTTCCGCGATGCCAAGGCAGAGCTGCTGGCAGGCTATAACGAGACCTTCGACTTCGAGGAGCTGGGCAAGCTGGCCATCGACTACAGCGACGGCATCGTCGTGGCTGCCAAGGAGGCCAACAAGAAACTCGTGAAGTACAGCAAGGACAAGGGGCTGCCCTTCCTTGACTACCAGGAGGACTTCGGCGACGCCTACGAAGCTTTCTACGACCAGATTTATCCTGACGAAGAATAACAACTATCAGATCAATCGGAAATGAACAAACTGACATATATGGCTGGGGCCGCACTGACGGCAATGGCCATTTTTGCATGCGACAACGACTCGCTCAACATCGGAAGCTCGCTGACTGACGACAGCGACCAGCTCGCCCTCTCGTCTGACAACTTCGACGTCGCCACGCGCACCGTCGTGGCCGACTCGGTGCTGGCACTCTCGACCAACTGCTACTTCGGACGGGTGAAGGACCCTGAGACGGGGGCCGACGTGACGAGCGAGTTCACCACCCAGTTCCACCTGCTCGACAATGTCTACATCTCGCCTGAGCAGAAGATCGTCGGACGCTACGACGGACGCGCCGCTGCCGACTCCTGCGACATCATCATCTACGTGTCGTCACCCTTCATGTCCAACGACAGCCTGCAGGCCATGAAGATGCGCGTCAACGAGCTGGCGCAGCCTATGGAGGAAGGACAGCGCTACTACTCCAACCTCGACCCCCGAAAGAACGGCATGCTGCGCACTGACGGACTGCGCCAGAGCAAGATGTTCTCCTACAAGAACCTGCTCGACAGCGACAGCCTGCGCGCCACGTCAACCTATATCAACAACATACGCATCACGCTCAACAAGCCCTATACGGACAAGGACGGCACTGTATATAACAACTACGGCTCCTACCTGATGCGCCGCTACTACGACCATCACGATGACTACCGCAGCTCCTATGCCTTCATCCACAACGTCTGCCCAGGCTTCTTCTTCGAGATCACTGACGGATTCGGATTCCACGCCAAGGTGACGGACATCGGCCTGCGCGTCTACTACCGCATCGCGACGGACTCGGCCATCGTCAACGCCCAGCTGACACTGGCCGGCACGAAAGAGGTGCTGCAGACCACACACATCAGCAACGACCAGGCTGCCATCAAGGCCATGGCAGCAGAGACAGAATACACCTATCTGAAGACCCCCGCAGGCCTCTTCACCGAGGTGACCATACCCGTCGACCAGGTGAAGAGCAGCGCCCATGCCAACGACTCGCTCGTAGGAGCCAAGCTGACCCTGCAGCGCATCAACAACGAGTCGTCCGACCATCGGCTGCTCGGCACGCCCTCTGCCCTACTGCTCGTCCAGAAAGACAGTCTCTACAGCTTCTTCGAGAATGGCAAGGTGCCCAACAACAAGACTTCGTTCTATACATCGTTGACTTCGAGCATGAACTACTATGCCTTCCCCAATATCTCCAACCTCGTCACACAGCTATGGGAGATGAAGCAGGCTGGGCTTCGCGACGATGCCGACTGGGTGAGCCATCATCCCGACTGGAACAAGATGGTGCTGGTGCCCATCACCTATACCACGAGCAACACCAGTTCCAGCATCACCAACGTTCAGCACGACATGTCGCTCAACAGCGTCCGCCTCGTCGGAGGACCTGACAATGCGAATGAGCCTGTCCGCCTGAGCGTCGTCTATGCCAGATTCAAATAAAAACGCTAAGGAAAAGGAACATGGCCGACGGATACCTCGAATCACATCAGCTGGACTATGAAGCCCGCAAGGAGGCCTACCTCCGCAAGAAACGTCATCTCCCACCGCAAGGCCGACGGCTGGAGCGGCCTGACGACGAAGCCCTTTAAGGCTTTCTCATTATCATAACAAAGACCACGACTTTCATCCATGCGAGAAAGCCGTGGTCTTTGCTTTTATAATCTACTGTCGTCCGTTTTTACTTGGCATAGAGGGCAACGATGGTCTCGTACTTCTCCTGCTTGCCGCTGGTCTGCTTCGGCTCGCCAACCTTCTTGCCGTACTCGTAGACCTGCTCAAGGGTGAGCTTGCCGTCCTCGAAGTCCTTGCCCAGTCCGCCGTCAAACGAGGCGTAGCGCTCCTTCTTCATCTTGGGCAGCTCGCTCTCCTCCAGGATTGCAGCAGCATTCATCAGGGCACGAGCCATGGCATCCATGCCGCTGATGTGAGCAATGAAGAGGTCCTCCAGGTCGGTAGAGTTGCGACGGATCTTGGCGTCGAAGTTGGTGCCGCCATCCTTGAAGCCTCCATTACGGATGATTTCCATCATGGCCTGTGTCAGCTCGTAGTTGTCAATGGGGAACTGGTCGGTGTCCCAGCCGTTCTGGGCATCGCCGCGGTTGGCATCGATGCTGCCCAGCATGCCGGCGTCGACAGCGCAGGCCAGCTCGTGCTCGAAGGTGTGACCGGCCAGCGTGGCGTGATTCACCTCAATGTTCACCTTGAAGTCCTTGTCCAGTCCGTGGGCACGGAGGAAGCCGATGACGGTCTCAGTGTCGACGTCATACTGATGCTTCGACGGCTCCATCGGCTTCGGCTCGATGAGGAAGGTGCCCTTGAAGCCCTTCGAACGGGCATAGTCGCGAGCCATGCCGAGCATCGTGGCCATGTGCTCCTTCTCGCGCTTCTGATCGGTGTTGAGCAGGCTCATATAGCCCTCACGTCCGCCCCAGAAGACGTAGTTGGTGCCGCCAAGCTTGATGGTGGCGTCGATGGCGTTCTTGATCTGGACGATAGCACGTGCGACGACGTCGAAGTCGGGATTCGTCGAGGCGCCGTTGGCATAGCGCTTGTGGCCGAAAACGTTGGCCGTACCCCAGAGCAGCTTGATGTTGGGGAACTGCTGCATCTTCAGGAGAGCATAGTCCGTGATCTCTTTCATGCGACGCTCGTATTCCTCAACGGTGTCACCCTCCTCGACGAGGTCGACATCGTGGAAGCAGAAGTACTCGATGCCCAGCTTGTCCATGATCTCGAAGCCGGCGTCCATCTTGTCCTTGGCACGCTGCACGGGGTCGGCAGCCTTGTCCCACTCATACGAACGGGTCTGACCTCCGAACTGGTCGGCGCTGGCACCACCCAACGTGTGCCACCAGGCCATGGCGAACTTCAGCCAGTCCTTCATCTTCTTACCCATGACGACGCGCTCAGGCTCATAGTAGTGGAAAGCCATCACGTTCTTGCTCTCTGTTCCCTCGAAGGGAATCTTGCCAGTAAAGGCGAAATACTCTTTTGCCATTTTGTTAGTGTTTAGTTGTTATGAAATAGTTGAAGATAATTGTTCTTTCCAGGCGGCATAAGCGGCCTGATAGTCGGCCCGATGATGCTCGTCGGGCTCGATGACCTGCAGCTTCTCGAGTGTGGCGAAGGCCTCGTTGTTGTCCTTATAGATGCCTGCACCAATGCCGGCGCCCTTAGCTGCTCCCACGCTGCCGTCGGTGTCGTAGAGCTCGATGGTGGCCCCGCTGACGCCTGCCAGCGTATCGCGGAACAAAGGCGAGAGGAACATGTTGGCCCGTCCGGCATGAATCATGCGGATGTCCATGCCCATCTGCTGCATGACCTCCATGCCATAGCAGAAGGAGAAGACGATGCCTTCCTGGGCAGCACGCACGAGGTGGGCCTGAGAATGCTTATTGAAGTTAATCCCATGGATGGAGCAGCCCACCTCGCGGTTCTCCAGCACTCGCTCGGCGCCATTGCCGAAGGGAATGATGCAGACGCCGTCACTTCCGATGGGAACTTGGGCGGCCAGATCGTTCATCTCAGCATAGCCTATTGACGGAGTGATGTTGCGGTGGGTCCAGGCATTGAGGATGCCTGTGCCGTTGATGCAGAGCAGCACGCCCAGGCGGGTCTGGGCGGCAGAATGGTTGACATGTGCGAAGGTGTTGACACGCGATTTGGGATCATAGTTGACGTCGCCCAGAACGCCATAGACAACGCCACTCGTACCGGCCGTGGCTGCTATCTCGCCAGGATTGAGGACGTTGAGCGACAGGGCATTGTTCGGCTGGTCGCCACCACGATAGGTAATGGGGGTGCCGGCCTTTAGTCCGAGTTCCTTGGCGACAGCTTCAGAAAGGACGCACTGATCGCCAAACGTCGGAACGATGTCGGCAATGAGCGATTCCGGTATGCCGTAGTAATTGAGGAGGAACTGAGCCACGCGGTTCTCTTTGAAGTCCCAGAACATGCCTTCCGACAGTCCGCTGACGGTCGTGTTGACCGTGCCGGAGAGGCGCATGGCCAGATAGTCGCCAGGAAGCATCACCTTGCTGATCTTAGCAAAGACGTCCGGCTCGTTCTCCTTCACCCATGCCAACTTGGCTGCGGTGAAGTTGCCCGGCGAGTTAAGCAGATGTGAGAGACACTTGTCGCTGCCTAAATCGCGGAAAGCACGCTCGCCATAGGGCACTGCACGCGAGTCGCACCAAATGATAGAGGGGCGCAGCACCTTCTGGTCCTTGTCGACACAGACCAAGCCATGCATCTGATAGGAAATACCGATGGCTGCGATGTCGTCAGCCTTTGCTCCTGTCGACGCCATGATCTTGGCCAGCGACAACTTGGCATATTGCCACCAGGAGTCAGGATCCTGCTCGGCCCACCCTGCCTTGACGGCCATGATGGGTGCCTCCTTCTCAGGGAAGAAAGCCGAAGCCTCACACTTGCCGCTGTCGGCATTGACCAGCGACGCCTTAACTGACGAACTGCCTACGTCGAATCCAAGTAAGTATCTTGTTGCCATAATCGTTATATATAATAAGGTTCTTGTTATTTATATATACGATTATAACGGATTTTTCCCTGAAATATTTTTTCATTCGTCAAACAAATTGAGGGAAAGGTCAACAATCGGGATTACGGGCTGCTCAGGTTCTTTCTCTTCTTCGTCGCGAAAATCCAACATGAGTTGGCGGGCGTCGGGCGAGTTGCTGGTGTTCAGCCGATAATAGCCGCGCTTGCCTGTAGCCTCGATGAGGGATTGGGGCGACTTGGAATTACGCAACAGATATTGCTGGACCTGAAGCCGCACCTCCTGCGGATCAAGTGTGCAGAAGAGCGAAGTGTTCATATTGTAGATATGCTTTGACAGCACGCCTACACTTATCCCTCGCTCACCGACCTCTGATAGGATCTTTAATATCTGTTGTTCGTACATTCCGATGTGAGTTATTAAAAAGAAAAGGCTGGTAATCAATCTTGTTACCAGCCTTTCCTCTATCGCTTTGTCTGCTTCCTGGTTTTATGCGAGCACGACCTTCTCGTCGTCGGTGCTCACCAGCTTGCCCTCCTTAAAGAGCCAGCCAAGACCCAGCAGAGTCTCTTCTTCCGAAATCTTTGCAGCCTTGGCAATCTCCTTCACATTGAGAGCCTTCTCAGCTGCTGCCAGAGCCTGATAAACATCGCCTGCCTTGAAACCAATGTTCTCAGCATTGATAGCTACTGTGGCCTTAGCAGCCTTCACGGTTGCAGTCTTCTTGGCCGTTGCTTCCTTCTTTGCTACGGGAGCCTTTGTCTCAGTAGCCTTCTTCGTTGTTGCTTTCTTTTCTGCCATAATACTTATAAATTAAAACACATTTTAAAGTGGTCTGTATCAATTCGGCAGCAAAAGTAAGGTTTTTTGACGAAATAAGTAACTGATTCCGAGCACTTTTTGCACGAAACGCAACTATTCTTGACGCAAATCAATCTTTAATTGCAATTCCTCCAGCTGTTTGGGGTCCAGTTCGCCTGGTGCATCAAGCATGACATCGCGTCCGGAGTTGTTCTTCGGGAAGGCAATGCAGTCGCGAATCGAGTCAAGACCAGCCATGATACTCACGAAGCGATCGAGACCAAAGGCGAGACCGGCATGAGGAGGTGCACCATACTTGAAGGCGTTGATGAGGAATCCGAACTGGGCCATTGCACGCTCAGGCGTAAAGCCGAGGATCTCGAACATCTTCTCCTGCAACTTGCCGTCGTGGATACGCAGAGAGCCGCCGCCGACCTCAACGCCATTGCACACGAAGTCGTAGGCAACGGCACGCACACGAGCAGGGTCGGTGTCGAGCAGGGGAATGTCGTCGGGATTGGGCATCGTGAACGGATGGTGCGTAGCCATGAGGCGCTGCTCCTCGTCGCTCCACTCAAAGAGCGGGAAGTCGACAATCCAGAGGCAGACAAACTTATTCTTATCGCGCAGCCCGAGGCGATCGCCCATCTCGAGGCGCAGGGTGCAGAGCTGCACACGTGTCTTATTGGCATTGTCGCCACTAAGGATGAGCACCAGGTCGCCGTCCTTGGCGCCCATGGTTTCCTTCAGCTTCTGCCACACCTCAGGCTCATAGAACTTGTCGACTGACGACTTGACAGTGCCGTCCTCATTGAACTTGACGTAGACGAGTCCCTTGGCTCCCACCTGCGGACGCTTCACGAAGTCGGTCAGCTGGTCAAGCTGCTTGCGGGTGTAATTGGCACAGCCGGGCACGCAGATACCACCGATGTATTCTGCCTCATTGAACACGGGGAATGAGCCAGTACCTTTCAGGACGTCCATCAGCTCGACAAACTCCATACCGAAGCGCAGGTCGGGCTTGTCAGAGCCAAAACGACGCATGGCCTCGTGCCACGTCATACGCTGCAGCGGCGGCAGCTCAACGCCACGCACCTCCTTGAACAGATGGCGGGCCAGTCCTTCGAAGACCTCGAGCACGTCTTCCTGCTCGACAAACGACATCTCGCAGTCAATCTGAGTGAACTCCGGCTGGCGGTCAGCTCGCAGGTCTTCGTCGCGGAAGCACTTGGCAATCTGGAAATAGCGGTCGAATCCGCTGACCATCAACAGCTGCTTCAACGTCTGCGGCGACTGAGGCAAAGCATAGAACTGACCAGGATTCATGCGCGAAGGCACGACGAAGTCGCGTGCTCCCTCAGGTGTGGATCCGATCAGGATTGGCGTCTCAACCTCGATGAAGTCCTTCGAGTCGAGGAAATTGCGAATGAGGATAGTCATGCGATGACGAAGCTCCAGATTCTTACGGACGCAGGAGCGACGCAGATCCAGATAGCGATACTTCATGCGGATGTCGTCGCCACCGTCAGTGTTGTCCTCAATGGTGAACGGCGGCGTCTGGCTCTCACTCAGGACGTTGAGTTCCTTAACCAGAATTTCGATGTCGCCCGTCGGCATCTTGGGATTCTTCGACTCGCGCTCGCTGACCGTGCCAACCACCTGGATGCAATACTCGCGTCCCAGCTTGTTAGCCCGTTCGCAGAGCTCAGCATCGACAGCCTCATTGAACACCAGCTGCGTCAAACCATAGCGATCGCGCAGGTCTGCAAACGTCATGCCGCCCATCTTACGTGTTCGCTGTACCCATCCGGCCAGCTTCACTTCCTGACCGGCATCCGTGAGCCGAAGCTCACCACATGTCTTTGTTCTATACATTGCGTTATATTTTTGTTTTCTTTTTCGGAGTGCAAAAGTATATAATTTTGCCGAAACTACAAAATAATCGGCTATTTAATCATGATTTTTCTTGTCTTGGAGCCCTGACGGACGATGATGAGCCCCCGCTGGGGACCGTTCAGGCGCTGGCCGGAAAGTCCGTAGTAGCTGATGCGTCCGTCGCTTTCAGGAGCAGAGAGGGGTGAGATGCCCTGGGTGTAATGCTCCAGGAAATCGGCAAGTGCCTGCTTGAGGTCACGAGTCAGGGACACAATGGCATCGTCGTCAGCCGGTGAACGATAGGTCAGTGCATCCTGTGCCTTTGTCAAAGCGTCAGCCAATTCCGCAGAAGCATCAGCCGACAGGCTGAGCGAGCGCTCCTCAAACGCCTGATAGACCGTATTGATAGCCACTGAGAGATCAACGAAATAGGCATCCCGGACTGACTCCGTAGTGGTGCGCATGCGCGTGCCTGTCGAACTGACCACATACGATTCAAATGCGCCAACCTCGGTGCGGTCAGCGGATGACAGGTAATAGACAGAGCCGATGAACTCGCCAAGCGTCAGCCATGTGGGCTCGATGGGCGTGGCGACCGTCGTCGCAACAAGCTGATCATCGAAGTAGGATGCCTCCGGCTCCGTGCCGAGGGCTACGTTCTCGGCGGTGATCTCACGAAGTGCGTCGTGGCCTGTCAAATAGATGATGGGCGTCATGGCGTCGAATGACAGCGCATGGCCGTAGCTGACGATATTGCTCCCCCACTCCATCGGGGTCTTCACCTGCATTCCGTAAGGCACATCAGCGGCAAAGGGGACGACGGCTCCGAGCCATTTCCCTGCTTCGGCAGCGGTCAGCGTCAGCGTAGCGCGGCTGGCCGTGAAGGGCTTCGAAGGCAGGAAGTCGGCTCCCGTCTGAAGCTGGAGCTGAGCGCACACGTCGCCAACGACCACATTGGCATAGTCCGTCAAATCCTTCTGTTCTGCAGAAGCATAGAACAAGGCATTCGGATTCGACGCCTGCGGCTCGACATTGAGTTCGGTCAGCCCCGTGATGTCATAGGAACACACCTTGGCATCGGCTGCCAACTGGCGGAAGAGCGGATCGTTCCAGCGGCCTGTAACCACAGCATGGCGGCCCTCAGGGACCACCGCCAAGTCAGCCTCGCGAACGGTGAAGTAGGCAATGCTGTCGGGCGTCTCGAAGGCAATCTGCGTCTGCTTGGAGGCTACGGCGGGATGATTCAGGTAGGCCCGATAGAGCGTGCCAGGCGAAAGGTTCTTGAATGCGAACTGAGCCTCACGTGTCTGCCCGACGTCGAACGTCATGTTGTTGACGATGATGTTGGTCAGTCGTGTCCATTTCTGGCTCTGCTGCTCATACTTCTCGATGTAGCACTGGAATGCAGGCTGGCAATAGGTGCCCTCAGAACCGTTGGTCAGTTGGGCGGTGACGGTGGCTGTGGTGTTGTTGACGGTCAGGAAGTCCATGCCGTCGACGGTCGTCTTCTGCGTGCCGGCGTCGATGCTGAGCTGCTTCAGATGCAGGTCGGCTGCGGTGGGAACGACCTCCATGAGGCAAGAGTCGAGCACCCGCTTGTTCTTGTCGCATAGGAAGACGTAGACCTGATTCTTGGTATTGGTTGACAGCGAGAACTCGAGGTCAACGGTCTGGCCCACAGGGACATTCGTCCTGGAGTCGATGGCAACGGGCTGACCCGTCACTTTGTCAGACGTGCCGGCGTAGAGATAGACGCCCTGGAAGTCGAGCGTGCCGTTGTTGGTCACAGAAAGGCTGATCGTCGAGGGGGCCTTATGATAGATGGCCGTGGTCTTGAGCTTGCCTGTCATGTTCTGCACCAGAGGGGTGAAGTTGTAGACGAGGTCCTGGCTGGAGTTGAATCCGTTCATGCCCGTCGCATCGTCGACGGTGTACCAGCCGTCGCCCTGTCCGCCCCAGCCGAAGTTGAAGTGGTAGAGACCCGTCGAAGCCTGATAGCCATCGAGCACCACGGAGTGGCCGCCGTTATCGGGATGCACGCCCGAATAGAGCATCGGACGGCGCGACTGGAGGTTTTCGTAGATCAGTTCCTCCCACGTCTGCTGCGAGCATTCCCACTTGCCTTTATAGCTATAGTTCAGGCGGAACTGTCCCTTCAGCGCGTCAGCCATGTTCCAATGGCCTTCGCGATAGTTGTGGCCGCTGGTTGAGGGACCATAGGTAAGGCCTGCCGACGTGCCGAGGGCATACATCAGCGTGGCGACGGCCTTGTTCTGCTCAGCCGTTCCAAGACCACTAAGCCGCATCTTGCCCCATTCAATGGGAGTGCCTTTGGGCAGCGACACGGTCACGGGAACGCCGTAGCCATAGGTCGGTGTGTTATACTGCAGTTCCGAGGGGTTATCCTTGCGGAAGTAGTAGGCCACCTGCGAGCCAGCCGTGGCGACGCAGCCCGTCGCGCAACGTCCGCCGTTGTCCTGGACGGGAGCCATGTCGTTGTAGGGCGACGACTGATGCCAGTGGGTCTTCACGAGGGCTGGCACGTCCGTCCAGCCTTGTTTATACGTGGCCAGAGCCCTAGCCCTCGGGCTGCGGCGCTGGGCTGACGGCCTCTGTGGCTCCAGCTTGGCGATGCGCTCCGCCCATGCGCCAAGCATCTGGCGCAGCGGTTCGACGTCGCGCAGGTCGGCTTCGAAATCGCCCTGCTCGGTATAGCCGATGATGGGGGCCGTGGCATCGTCGCCTGAGGCGATGACATAGCCTCGTCCTCGCCCGCGCGTGAATATATAATAAGGTGCGAGGTCGACGTCGTCAGCCGACTTGTCGTCAATCGTCACCAGTTGCTCTATCGCCTTGCGTGCCTCGCCGCGAGTGATCGGATTGGCCGTCACTGACATGGCAAAAGCCATGAGCAACGACGTCGCCAGTAAGGATTTCTTGTACATCAGTTAATAGTTTATATGATTTCAGAGTGCAAAGGTACTAAAAAAATCGCGAACTTTTATGGTTTTCAAAAATATTTTCGTAACTTTGCCGTCGTAAAAACAAACATTAAAAACGAATGATGAAACTGCGCTTAATCTCTATTCTGAGTGCAATGACACTCAGCATCGCTGCTTTCGCCCAGGCGACGGCCGATGATGTGCTGGCCCTCACACGCAAGGCCAACGACTACTTCATGAACAAGTATGAAGACCCGACGGTGCCCACGAACGTCAAGAAGATACGCCCGTCGAGCCTCTGGACACGTGCCGTCTACTACGAGGGACTGATGGCTCTCAACGACATCGACCCGCAGGCACGATACATTGACTACACGGACCGTTGGGCCGACTTCCACAAGTGGACCCCTCGCAACGGCGTGAAGACTACGGATGCCGACGACCAATGCTGCTCGCAGACCTACCTGATGCGCTATGCCCAGACGCGCGATGAGCGCATGCTGAAGCCTACATTGGAGAATCTCGACCTGCAGATGCAGACGAAGATCGGCTGGTGGACGTGGATCGACGCCATCCAGATGGCCATGCCCGTCTATATGCAAGCCTACCAGCTGACAGGCGATGTCAAGTATCGCGACCATGGAATGAAGATGTATCGCTGGAGCCGCAATGAATGTGGCGGCGGACTGTTCAACACGAAGGGCGACCTCCTGTGGTGGCGCGATGCTGACTATGTGCCCCCCTACAAAGAGCCCGACGGCAAGGATTGCTACTGGAGCCGCGGCAACGGATGGGTCTATGCTGCGCTGGTGCGCTGCATGAACCAGCTGTCGCCCAAGAAGGACAAGAAGGTCTATCGCGAGCTGCTCAAGGATTTCCGCCTCATGACCAAAGGCATCGCCTCATGCCAGCGCGAGGACGGCTTCTGGAATCCGAGCCTCGTCTCGACCAACTACGCCATGCCTGAGACCAGCGGCACGGCCCTCTTCCTCTACGGACTCTGCTGGGGCATGAACAATGGCTACCTCAAGGCTGCCGACTATCGCCCGATGGCCGACCGCGCATGGCAGGCCCTCGTCACCGTCGTCCATCCTAACGGATTCCTCGGATGGATGCAAGGCACGGGCAAAGACCCGTCAGCCGGCCAGCCGCTCAGCTACGACCGCATCCCTGACTTCGAGGACTACGGCACAGGATGCTTCCTGCTGGGTGCCACGGAGTACTATAAGTTGCTCTCAAAGATAAAATAATATTAAAAAAGAGCGGAGAATCGGCGTAATGTAATCTTTATTTCGTATCTTTGCCCCAAATTCAATTTTTACGACAATGAAGAAGATTCTACTCTTGACCTTTATGCTCATGGCAGGCATGAGCTTCGCTATGGCACAGAAGCAGGCCGAAATCAAGTTCGACCGCGTCGTTCATAACTTCGGACACTTCTCTGAGAAGAGCCCCGTGGTGAGCACCGTCTTCACCTTCGAAAACATCGGCGAGACCCCGCTGGTGATCAACCAGGCCGTCGCCTCATGTGGCTGCACGGTGCCTGAATACACCAAGAGCCCCGTCCAGCCGGGCGAAAAGGGCGAAATCAAGGTGACCTACAACGGCACAGGCAAATTCCCTGGCCACTTCAAGAAGTCAATCACCATCCGCACCAATGGCGTCGTCGAGATGGTGCGCCTCTACATTGAGGGCGACATGGACGAGGCTACGGCTGAGGAGAAGAAGGAATAAGAAGGAAAAGAAGCGGCGTTTCCGCTTCAGCAAAGCGGTACTTTGACACAAGAGAAGCGGTACTTTACACCTCGTAAAGTACCGCTTCTTTCATGCTAAAGCACCGCTTTGTTTTTTCCGCCCCTATCGGCGGAAGCGAAGCTCGCGGAGCGTATGGCGACCCATCAGACGGCTTTTGTCGACATGGCCGCTGATTCCCACGATGCGGCCCTTCGACGTGTATTGCCAGAGGGTGTAGTCACGACGGTCGTCGAGCACAGGCGGCTCGTCGGCATACATGGCCACCATGAGCTGATAGTCGTCGAGCAGCCCCTTGAGATGCTTGTTATAGAAATTGCGGAAGGTGTAGACGAGGGGCTTCTGATGATAGGTCTGCTCAAGCATTTGTAAGAATGAGGAGAGCGAATCGCAGAAGGCCTGCTGGGAGAGTCCGCCCGTAGTCTCGACGTCGAGCATGGGAATGAGGTCCTGCTCGGCCGCCAGACATTGCGTCTTGAAGTTCTTCAGCTGAAGGCTGAGAGGCGTCTTGGGGCGAAAGAAATGATAGGTGCCAACCTTCAGGCCATGTCGATGAGCCAGGTCAATGTTGCGCTCGTAGCGAGGATCGACGTTGTCGCCACCCTCCGTTGCCTTCAGATAGACATAGGCCATATTGGTGTTTTCGCCTATCGTCTGCCAGAACACCTCGCCCTGATAGTGGCTCAGGTCGATGCCGTGGACATGGGTGCAAGAGTCTTCGCACGAGAGATAGGGATTCTGAAGCTGTGCATTGGCATTGGTGGCCATGGAGGCCATGACGAGGAGGAGTATGCTAAGTTTTTTCATGTCTGATTGATAATTTGAAGTGCAAAGTTACTTAAATTTGGCCGAAAAAGCGTATCTTTGCAGAAAATTTAAGAAGATGAAACATTTGTTGTTATTCTTATGTACGGCATTAGCCCTTACAGCCTGCAGACATTCTGAAGAAGAGGAATCAGGACCGGCCCAGCGGACGGTCATCGTCTACATAGCGGCGGAGAACAATCTCTCGTCCTTCACGCGCTCCGACCTGAACGAAATGACAAGGGGTAGCGCCCTGCTGAACAAGCGGCAGAAGCTCGTGGCCTTCATCGACGATGCCGAGACGGCCCATCCTTATATCGTTGAGATGAAGGAGGGACGGCGCGACACGGTGCTGACCTACGACGAGGACTTCTATTCTTCCGACCCCGAGCGCTTCCGCGAGGTGATCGCCACGATTGAGGAGCGATTCCCTGCTGAGAGCTACGGCCTCGTCCTCTGGGGCCACGCCAAGGGATGGATCGTGGAGGACTCCATAGCCCAATCGCGCCACAGAAAGGCTTACGGCGTCGACACAGGCAGCAACCTGGCTGTCGAACATTCGTTTAAAAACCGATGGATGAACATCACGCAGATGGCGCGGGCATTGGAGACACTGCCCCACCTGCGATTCATCTTTGCCGACTGCTGTTGCATGATGTGTGCCGAAGTGGCCTACGAGCTTCGCAACACAGCTGACTATCTGATCGGATCGCCCGCTGAGATTCCTGGCAGCGGGGCCCCCTATGAGAAGATTCTCCCCATGCTATACAGTACAGCCGACGATTTCTATCGCCAGATCATCGACACCTACTATGACTATTATCTGGATGCGAAATACTCTGGGTGCAGTCTGCCGTTGAGCGTAGTCGACATGAGCCAGATGGAGGAACTGGCTGCCGCTACGAGGATAGTGCTTCGCGAGCCTTCTGACTACGTGACAGACCAAATAGCCTATTACTATCGCAACAAGAACGACCTGCCGCTGATGTTCGACATGTGCAGCATCATGGAACGTAATCTTGACGATAATAACTACAGAGAATGGAAAACGGCACTCGACAAGGCCGTGCCTTACAGGCGCTTCTCTGAGAGATGGATTACCGACATGGATAATTTCGACGTCTATAAGGGATTCTCCACCTCAGTCTTCACGGAGGACAACTACGGCGGACTGAGCATGTTCGTGCCCAAGCCGGAGTATAACTTCTCGCCATTCTTCGACTTCAACAACGACATCCGCAAGTTTGGATGGTACTATGCCGTCGATTGGGGACGATTCTTTTGAAGGAATGAAAAACTTGGAACGGGAAGTTGAACTGTCTTTTATTGCCTGTCACTCACGACAACCTTGATCTTTGAGATGCGGTGGCCGTCGAGTTCCTGAATCTCGAAGCGGAAGTTCTGATATTCAATGCGTTCGTGAAGCTGGGGGAAGTCGCCCTTCAGCTCTAAGAGGAGTCCTGCCAGCGTGTCGGCATCGCCTTCGACGTCCTCAAAAACGTCGTCGTCGAGATGCAGAATCTTATAGAAATCGCTCAGCAGCGTCTTGCCTTCAAAGACATAGGTGTTAGCATTGATGCGCACAAACGTCCGCTCCTCCTCGTCGTATTCATCATTGATCTCACCAACGATTTCCTCGAGGATATCCTCAAGAGTAATCAGTCCACTGGTGCCTCCGAACTCATCGACGACAATAGCGATGTGCACCTTGTTCTCCTGAAAGTCGCGGAGCAGATCGTCAATCTTCTTCGTCTCTGGCACGAAGTATGGAGGACGGATGAGCGATTGCCAGCGGAACGTGGCCGGCTTGCCCAGATGCGGCAGAAGGTCCTTGATGTAGAGGATTCCACGCACGTTGTCGATGCTGCCTTGATAGACAGGTATGCGTGAGTAGTTGTTCTCTACAATACACTGTATCACTTCCTGGAACGTCGAGCGGAAGTCGAGGTCGACGATGTCCTGGCGGCTGGTCATCACCTCCTTGGCCGTTTCGTCGCCAAAGCGCACGATGCCTTCCAGCATGTTCTTCTCCTCTTTGATGTCCTCCTTGTCGGTCAGCTCGAGGGCTTGCTCCAGGTCGTCGACGCTCAGGATGTGGTTCTCATGCGAGACAACCTTCTCCGCCAGCATGCCGGAACGGATGAGAATGCTCTCCAGCGGATAGAAAAGGCGGCGGAGAAAGACAATGGCCGGCGCAAACATGCGGCACACCTTGAGTGCATGCTGGCCGCAATAGACCTTCGGCATGATTTCGCCAAAGAGCAGGAGGAGGAACGTCAGTAAGACGGTAATGATGACAAATTCGAGCCATTGGGCACGCCCGAAGCTGATGACGTGGGCGAAGAAGTAATTACACAACATGATGATGGTCACGTTAACCAAGTTGTTTGTAATAAGAATCGTCGCCAACGTGCGTTCAGAATCCTCGCGGAGACGGGCTATCATGCGGTCGACGGGGTTCTTCTCCTCATCGAGTTTGCTAAGGTCAGTGGGGGAAAGAGAGAAAAAAGCAATCTCGGAGCCCGATGCGAAACCTGATACAAACAGCAGCAGGCAGGCAAGGACGCCCGAGACAATGGCCCCGACTGAGGGAGCCATAAAGTGAACCTCGTTTAGTATTTGTTGAAAATAGTCGTCCATTTATTCATGATTTGTGTCGGAACTTGAGGCAGATTTAGGGGTGAGCAGTTCCATGTTGTCAGCCCAGATCTCTGTAGCATATTGCCGTTGCCCCTGTTTATTGTCATAAGTGGTGTAGCGGATACGGCCCTCAATATAAAGCTTATCGCCCTTGTGCACATAGCGCTCAGTGATTTCGGCCAGTTTGCGCCATAGCAGAACGGTGTGCCAATCAGTCCGATCGGGCACCTGGGTGCCGTTCTGAAGGGTATAGCCACGCTCTGTCGTTGCCAGCCGGATTCGTGCTACGGCTACTCCCTGATCAACGTAGCGCACTTCCGGCTCAGCGCCTACATTGCCAATCAGCATCACCTTATTCATGATTCTTTTGCTAAGCCTAAGAAATGGAAACGGAAATTCTTGCCTTTAGCTGAAGGGAACTGGCTGCGTTCATCGACGCGCTGACGAAGATGGTCGACAATGCGGTTATAGCAATCAAGGCCTGATACGGCTTTCACCTGAGCCACAAAATGAGTATCGCGATACTGGAACTTACCCGTTCCTGGCACCATCAGCACACGCTTGAAATCTATAGCGCCTTCATACCAGCCAGGACGCTCCTCGTTCAGCTTCATGACGGCAGGCGAGACAGTGCGATCTTTTGCCGATGTGCCGTCATTGCTTACTGACCTGAGGGCTTTCTTATCCTTAAAGTCCTGCATCGTGGCGGCTTCAGTCTTGATGATAATAAAATATACGCGGGGACGTATCTTATAGCGCTTGGGGTAGTACACATCACTGGCTACATAGTCGCGGATATCGCCTTCAAGCACCGGATTCATTCCAATTTCATCAATGCTACTCAGAAAATCAATAGCATCATCAACGCTATGCACAAGCGTCTCACGGTCGAAATATCTTAAATATAAATTCATTTGAATTGATGTTTTCCTAAAAATAAAAAAAAGAGCGGAAAACGGGACTCGGACCCGCGACCCCGACCTTGGCAAGGTCGTGCTCTACCAACTGAGCTATTTCCGCATTCTTTCAATAAACAGGGGGATTCTCCCAAAATGGTGAAGAGGAGGAGACTCGAACTCCCACGTCGCAATTGACACTACCCCCTCAAAGTAGCGCGTCTACCAATTCCGCCACCTCTCCAACATATTCATTCACATCGTGAAAAAAAAGAGTGCCCAGAACAGGACTCGAACCTGCACGCCTCGCGGCACACGCACCTGAAACGTGCGCGTCTACCAATTCCGCCACCTGGGCATTTTCAACCTCGGAAGCCAAATCTTCCGTTGTTGCTCTTTTTATTCAACATGTGGAGCGGAAAACGGGACTCGGACCCGCGACCCCGACCTTGGCAAGGTCGTGCTCTACCAACTGAGCTATTTCCGCTTGTCTTACCTCTTGCGAGGGCATCTCTCTCGATTGCGGATGCAAAGGTACGACTTTTTTCCGAACTGCCAAAACTTTTCGTCGTTTTTTTTCAAAAAAAATGCTAATCCATCCTGTTTCTGTAGTCTTCAGGGCTAAAAAGGCGCAAAATCTCGAGTTTTCCATCGCTATGGAGCATACCAATGGCAGGATGAGTGATGCCGTTGAACATGCAGGTCTTGACGGTCGTGTAGTGTATCATGTCCTCAAAAATGACTTCTTCGCCCACTTCCAATTCGTGATCAAAGCGCCATGCCGACATAAAATCACCACTCAGACAGCTATTGCCGCCAAGCCTATAGACCATCGGCCCCACCTCATCGTCGACGTGCTCAGCGCCGCGCACCTCTGGGAAATATGGCATTTCGAGGCAGTCGGGCATGTGGCAAGTGAAGCTGACGTCGAGAATGGCCGTACGGATGTCTTTATCCTCAACGATGTCGACCACATGGCTCACGAGTGGCCCTGTCTGCCATGCGAATGCGCTGCCAGGCTCGAGGATGATTCTGAGCCAGGGATAGCGCTCATGGAGTCCGTCCATGAGTCGGACGAGCAACTCTACGTCGTAGTCCTTGCGCGTCATGAGATGTCCGCCGCCGAGGTTGAGCCATTTCAGCTGCGGAAACCACTTGGAGAATTTCTGCTCGATATGCTGCAGCGACCGCTCCAGCACGTCGGCTCCGCTCTCGCAGTGGCAATGGCAATGGAATCCCTCAATGTCGGCAGGCAGCCGATCCGGCAGTTTGTCAGCCGTCACGCCAAAGCGCGTGCCTGGTGCGCAGGGATTATAGAGCATCGTCTCCACCTCGCAATATTCGGGATTGACGCGCAGGCCCAGAGAGCACTGGCCGGCTCGATGGTGGAAGCGCTCGTATTGCGAGAGTGAATTGAACGTCAGGTGGCTCGAGCAACTGGCAATCTCATCGAACTCCTCGTCCGTATAGGCAGGGGAATAAGTGTGTGCGGGCGAGCCGAACTCATCCATGGCGAGCCGCGCCTCGCTCAGAGAGCTGGCCGTCGTCGAATTGATGTATTCGCGGAAGATGTGGAACGTGCGCCAAAGTGCGAAGGCCTTGAATGCGAGAATGATCTCGACGTCAGCCCTTCGCGCCACGTCGGCAATGAGCCTGAGGTTGTTGCGCAACTTCTCTTCCTCTATAATATAAATAGGTATAGGCATAAGTTGTAATAACATGTCTGTCGGCTCAATATTCACGAGGCCCGAATATGCTAGTGCCGATGCGCACCATGGTCGAGCGATGGCGCAGAGCCAGCCGATAGTCGTCACTCATGCCCCACGAGCGCTCAGCAAAGCGGTCGTCGTCAGCAAAATACTGCGCTTTCACTTCGTCAAAGAAATCGCTGGCAGTCTGGAATTCCTGCTCAATGCGAGCCTCGTCGTCCGTGTTCGTAGCCATCATCATCAGCCCGCAGATACGCACGTGCTTCATCTGGCGCCATTCGCCGTCAGCCAGCAGCTGGCGACAATCGTCGGGGGTCAGTCCATACTTAGTGGCCTCTTCTGCCAGATGGAGCTCGAGGAGCACTCGCACCTCGTCCCTACCCTGCCGTTCGGCCTGTCGCTCAATCTCACGAAGAAGGCGAATGGAGTCGACGGCATCGATCATCGCGACATACGGAATGATATACTTCACCTTGTTCGTCTGCAAGTGGCCTATAAAATGCCACTCGACGTCCTTGGGCATCTGCTCGTGCTTCGTCCGCAGTTCCTGCTCATGGCTCTCGCCAAACAGCCGCTGGCCAGCATCGTAAGCCTCGCGGAGCTTCTCCACGGGGTGATACTTGCTGACGGCCACGAGCCTCACGCCCTCAGGCAGCGACTGACGGACCTGTTCAAGATTTCTGCTGACCTCAGTCATTGCTCAAATTCGGGTTTATCGTTCTTCTCGGGTTTCTTATATTCAAAGACGTCCATCAGCTGCGTTTCCTGCACGGACGCGATCGAATAATCAATCATCGTGCCGCCCATGCCCTCCTCGATGTTCTTCATGGCGCCGTTCATCGTGCCTGCCTGGAAGAGGTAGTTGACGCTTGAGCGCTTCTCCTTCTCCGTCTTCTCGTCGATGGTGATGAACTGCAGCTTGGCCTTATACCAACGGTCAGCCGATGCGTCGTCGCTGAAGAATATCTCGCCGTAGGCCGCCTTCTTGATGTCCTGGACGGTGAAGTCGCCGCTGATGTAAGCCGACATCTCCTCGATGATGCGCTCCTCTGCCTCGCTGAAGCTCAGAGCGTCGACGACGTACGATTCAGTCACTTTCTTCTGCAAGCCGTCGTCCATCGTCTTCTCATAGCGGATCTTGCATTCAAACCAGTTAGCTGTTCTGCTTCTCATGTTTCTATTATTTATATATAGTGTGTAATTAATATCAGATGTCTTCCTCGCTCTCGTCGGCATAATCGTCGCCAGCAAGCATGTCGAGATCGTCTTCCACGCGGATGCCGATGCCGCCCTGACGGTTGATGCTCAGCAGGAGGGGCAGGAACTCGTCGTCAGTAGCCTCAGGTTCAGCCAGACTGACGATGAAGTTCAGCTCAGCGCCATTAGCCTCCTTGAAGCGCATGTCACTCAGCAGGCCTATCTGGCGGTAGTCGGACGTCAGATAAGACTGGAACGATGCCTTCGAGAACGACCGCCGGAAGAACTCGCTCCCGTCGCTCCGACGTATGGTCAGCGCGATACGATTGTCGACGAACTTCTGTCCGATCTCGTTGGCCACCATCGGCAGGCTGTCAGCCGGCGTGCGGCTGATGCTGATCTCATACGTCTGTCCTCCCCAGCTGACCTGCTCCGTCGTCTCCTTCTTCTGCATTCTGATGGGGGCGCCGGGCTTCTTGGGCACGTACTTTGTGGCGATGATCTCCTCCGTTTGTTTCTTCTCTTTACAGGCCCCAAGCATCATGATGCCGGCTGCCAGGACTGCTATAGGTACTATTCTTTTCATAATTCGGTCGGCAAAGTTACGAAAAAACGAGGGAAATGCAAAAGGAAAACGTGTTTTTCTTTTCATTTCCGAGTGCCAGTAACTTCGCGCAGGAAGCGCAAAGTTACGAAAAAACGAGAGAACGACCAAATTTATTGGGTTATTTTCCATAAGCGCCAGATAAGCTTGGCGAACTTGAACGTGCGAAAAACGCCTGCAGTTTTTCACAAAACCACAGGCGCTTATGTTATCATTCATACAATATAATCAAAAAACTATTTCCTATTAAGAATGGTTTTCGGCACGCTTGCCTTTCTTTTCAAAAACACTATGTTAACCTAAATCACTATGAAAAATCTCAAATTTATAAGTTGTTATTGCTGTTCTGCCTTTTGCTGCAGTGCTGCACCGTTACGCTCAGGCCGCACGCCCATACGCTGGCTGCGCTGGCCGAAGCCTCCGCGTTGACCACGGTGCATACGTTTCTGTTCGTCGGCCTTGTAGACCTTATACTGCTCCTCGGTCAATATCTTCTGCAGTTCTGCGTCGTAAGCCTCCTGGTTGGCCTTCATCTGCTCACGCATTTTCTCCATTCCCTCGCGGGTGGGACGCTGCCCCTTCTCAGGACGAACGCGAGCCATGGAATCCCTTGCTCCGTCCAGGCGTCGCCCCTGTGGCCTCATGCCTCTCATCTCAGGCCTCAGCTTGTCGGCGTATTGAGTGTTCAGTTCAAGCAGTCTGGCAGTCTGTTCCTCATTGAGGCCGAGCTTTTTGGCGGTCTCATCGGTACGCTGCTTGAGCATCTCTATCCTATCAATTTGTCTACGTTGAATTCCGTTTTGTTTAGTTTCTTGGGCCATCATCTGGCCGCACATTGCCATTGCCACGAGGGCGATCATCATTTTTTTCATATTAGTCACTTTTTTAGTTTGTTAAACTTGATGGTTTCCGATACGTATCGGAGTTGCAACTAATATTTCGACGCAAAGTTACATAAAAAGTTTAAGACTGACAAAAAAAAATCTAACTTTTTTGGTGCTTGCACAATTTTTCCCTATATTTGCACGAAAATTGAATCCAGATGCACATGAAACGATTCATATACATGTCGTTGGCGCTCTTCATGCTGGCGCTCACCGCGGGTAGTTGCCGACGGGAAGGCGCTCCGGCAGAACACTATGCGGCCGTCGACTCGCTCCCGATGCTCATCATGCAGGTACGGCAGTGTGCACGGCTCTACACGACGGAATACCGCATCCACAAGATTGTCACCTACGACGACGAGCTGCGGCTCAAGGGCAGCATCTTCGACCACGACTTCGACCTTCCCCTGCCTCTTGGCGACCGCAAGGTGGTCATTCCGATGGACGCTACGCTGAAGGGCTACATCGACTTCGGCGATTTCTCGTCGAAGAACGTGCTCCGCCATGGCGACCACATCACCATCGTGCTGCCCGACCCGAAGGTGATGCTGACCAGCTCGAAGGTTGACCAGGCGAACATCCGCGAGTATGTCTCGCTGACGCGCGCCCACTTCAGCGACAAGGAGCTCGCTGCCTACGAGGCCCAGGGTCGGGAGGCCATCATCGCCAGCATCCCGCAGCTGGGCATCGTCGAGAGCGCCCGCGAGGGTGCGGCGCGCCTGCTGATACCCCTGATTGCGCAGACGGGCTTCGACGAGGCTCACGTCCGCATCGTCTTCCGCGACGACTTCAATCCCGAGAATCTCAAGCAGTTGTTAGACCATAACACCATTGAACGACATGAGCAATAAGAGTTGTCTGCAGACAGGCTGCCTCGTCAGCCTACTGATCGTCGCCGCCGCACTGTGGTGGACTTGGCGCGCGCTGCCCCGCCTGCGCATGGAGCGTGAGGCGCGGCTCGACATGACGCCTGCCCAGATTGAGAGCATCCGCGACATCGGACAATGGGAGTTTCTCGCCGTGAGCGATGAGGAGCTCGTCGACACCACCCGCCAGGGGTTCTTCACCGACGACCACCTCGTGCGTATCTACTACGGCACGCTCCGCCTCGGCGTCGACATGAGCCTGCTCTCCGACAGCGCCATCCGCCGACAGGCCGACACGCTTGTCGTCACCCTGCCGCCCGTCGGGCTGCTCGACGAAGATTTCATTGACGATGGTCTGACGCGTGCCTTCCACGAGTCAGGCCGATGGTCGGCGGCCGACCGCGAAGCTCTTTACCAGAAGGCTCGCCGCCAGATGAAGGCTCACGCCCTGACGCCAGAGAACATCGCCGTGGCTCGCAGTAATGCCGAGTCAGAGATGCGCAAGATGCTGCATGCTATGGGTTTCCAGAACGTCAGGATAATGTACAATGAATAATGTACAATGAATAATTTCAGAGGGGATTGACTTCCACGACGCACAGCACCCCGTCACTGCCAACGCGGAAGCGGACGTCGCGACGGGCGAAGGACATGCCGTAGACGCGACTGTCATCATGATGAAACGGCGGGCGCGGATCTTCGGCCAGCACCTCCCTTAGCGCCCGCAATTCCTCAGCCGTGAAGCTCTCTGGAAGTTGTTCAGGAATACAGACCTCCAAGCGCGACCACATGTGATCATCGACGAAGCCGCTACGCGCCCCCGGCCGGCTGTCGGCATAAGCCACATATGGCTTGATGTCGTAGACTGGCGTAAGATCCATCAAGTCGGCCCCCTCGACGATCAGAGTGGGTGCTTCCGGTCCCTCCATTTCTATATTGCACAGGCGCACACACGAGAGCCCCAGGCGGTTAGGCCTGAAAGGTGAGCGCGAAGCGAACACGCCGATGCGCTCGTTGCCTCCAAGTCTTGGCGGGCGCACGGTGAGGTGCTCCGTTGCCGCTGTCTTCCTGTTGGCCGAGAACTCCCAGATAAGCCAGACATAGTCAAAGTGCTCGAGTCCCCTGACGGCCTCGGCCCTACGATAGTCGGGCTCAAGCACGACACGGCCCTTGAGACCGGTTGCGACGCCACTCTGCCGTGGGATGCCAAACTTCGACGTCAGCGGCGAGCGGAAGTAAGCAATAGGATGTATCTCCATGACTTTTTTCGATATTCGCGCGACGGAATCGCGCGACACACTGTTCTTATTCGGGCGAAGGGCCGCTCTTGGCCGACGTCTGGCGGATGACGATGCGCTGGGGAACAATCTCGTGGCAGACGCGCGTATCGCCGCTGATCTGGCGTAGCAGCAGGTGGCAGGCGCGCTCGCCCATGAGGCTCGACTGGTCTTCGATGGCTGAGAGCTGCGGTGTGACGTAGCAAGCATGCTCGTCGTCGGTGAACCCGATGAGAGCGACGTCAGCGGGTATGCTCAAGGCTGACTGCTTGACAGCAGTAAAGGCAGCGAAGGTGATGATGTCGTTAAATGTCAGAAGCGCGTCAGGGCGGTCGGGGCGAGTGAGGAGCTCAGTAACATTCTGCCGAGCCACGTCGTAGTCGATGCGGTCGCAGACGACCATGGTGCGATCGATAGCGATGCCGTTGTTGCGGAGAGCCTCGAGATAGCCGTGCTTGCGCCGTCGCACCATGTCGAGATGGTTAGGCCCGCCGATGAAGGCGATACGTCGCGAGCCGGTGTCGATGAGATGCTGTGTAGCTTGCTGCGCAGCCTCGTCGCCGTTGGCGGTGACGCTGGAGATGAGGTCTTTGAGGCATGTGCGGCCGAAGAGGACCATGGGTATGCCCATGCGCCGGATTTGCTCGAAGTGCGCGTAGTCCGTCGTATCCTGGGCCAGACAGGCGATGATGCCCTCGACGTGCAGGCTGTTGAAGTTGTCGAGCGCGCGGGCCTCGAGGAGGGTCGACTCATGGCTGTTGGCGCTGATGATGCTGTAGCCCGCACGGGCCGCCTCGACCTCAATGCCGTCGAGCACGGCCGCATAGTAATGCGTGACGAGGTTCGGGACGACCACTCCGATGACCCGCGGGCCTTCCTTGCGCAGGCTCTGTGCGAAGGGGTTGGGCCTGTAATTCATCTTCTCTGCCAGTGCCTTCGCCTTGCGTCGCATCTCGGCCCCAATCTCAGGGCTGCCGTGGAGTGCACGGCTGACGGTGGCGATGCTGACACCCAGCTCTCGGGCGAGATCCTTCAATGAGGTGCGGCGTTGGTTGTTCATAAGGCATGCGTAGTTGTTGAAGTTTGAGCGCAAAGTTACGAAAAAAATCCGATAGCCGCAAACGTTTACGTTGTTTTTTCTACAATAATTCTTGCAAGTCTCGCGCGAAACCCTTACCTTTGCACCCCGAAAAGAGTAATGAATAGTTGATAATAAGTTAGTTAGAGTTTTGGGCCGGGCCTGTCGCGACGACAAGCCCGGCTCTCTTTCCATATAATAGCCCTTGTCTGGGAAATAACATAAATTCTATTAAATGTTTTGGGCATTACGCTTTTTCTTCGTAACTTTGCGGCTCAAAAATTAATACTATGCTCAAAGATATCATCACACGTGAGGAGCTTGACAGGCTTGAGAGCCTCATTCGTGCAAGCGAAACAATCATCATCACGTGCCATCAGAACCCCGACGGCGACGCTCTCGGCTCAAGTCTGGCATGGGCCGAGGTGCTTCGGACCCACTACGGCAAGCAGCCACAGGTCATCGTGCCCGACCAGTTTCCCGACTTCCTCCAGTGGATGCCCAACACTGAGAAGATCATCCGCTACGACAAGCACCGCGAGGGGTGCGACTTTGAACTCGAGCACGCCGACCTGATCTTCTGTCTCGACTATAACACGCCCTCGCGAACGGCTGAGATGGAGCAGGCGCTGAGGCAGTCGAAGGCACCCAAGGTGCTCATCGACCATCATCTGGAGCCTGACATCAAGACGGTGCTGACCATATCCCACCCCGAGGCGTCGAGCACCTCAGAGCTCATCTTCCGGCTGGTATGGCAGTCAGGCGCCTTCGAAGGGCTGTCGAAGCACTTTGCCGTGCCGCTCTATACAGGCATGATGACAGACACGGGCGGCTTCACCTACAACTCTTCCGACCCTGACATCTACTTCATCATCTCGCAGCTGCTGACCAAGCGTATCAACAAGGACAAGATTTATCGCAACGTCTACAACAACTTCTCTGAGAACAGGTTACGCCTGACCGGTTACGTAATGCTTGAGAAGCTGGTCGTCGATCAGGAGCGCCACGCGAGCTACTTCACACTGACCCGCGACGACCTTCGCCGATTCCACTACGTCAAGGGCGACTCGGAGGGACTGGTCAACATGCCGTTGCAAATGCGCGGCCACCGCCTGTCCATCTCGCTGCGCGAGGACACGGAGCGCGAGCGCCTCGTGTGGGTCTCGCTCCGTAGTGTCGACCAGTTTCCGTGCAACGAGATGGCGGCGCGATTCTTCAACGGCGGCGGCCACCTCAATGCATCGGGCGGGCGGCTCTACTGCTCGATAGACGAGGCTGTCGACATTGTCAAGCAGGCACTCGAGGCTTTCGACGGGTTGTTAAAGTAGTTGAAAACGGCGGTCGTTTGAAGTCTTTTTCGTAATTTTGCACCCTAATATAATTCATCTTAACCACAGAACAAGATATGAGAAAAGCCATCATAGCCCTATTGGGCATCTTCTGCCTGGCTGCGCTCGCGGCCTGCAACGACTATGAGACCTATGGCGACAAGAAAGAGAAGGAGCGCAAGGCCATACGCCGCTTTCTGAGCGATTCGGCCATTGTCGTCATCAGCGAGGCCGAATTCCACCAACGGGGCGACGTGACTGACACGAAGCGCAACGAGTTTGTCTATCTCGACAACACGGGCGTCTACATGCAAATTGTCCACAAAGGCTGCGGCACCCCTATTGCTGACGGCGAACAGACCGACCTGCTCGTCAGGTTCGTCGAGATATGCCTGATGGACTCGTCGGCACTCTACAACGACACGCATCCATACGACGTCGACGTGATGAACGTCACTCGCAGCGGCAGCACATACACCGCCTCGTTCACCGAAGGCCTGATGAAGTCGACCTACGGACTGAACGGCCAGGCCTACGGTGCTGCACAGGGCTACCTCGTCGCATTCCCCTACATCAACGTGGGACGCCCGCGCACGGCAGACGACCACGTGGCGAAGGTGCGCCTCATCGTCCCCCACTCTCAAGGCCACACGGTGGCGACCAACTACGTCTATCCTTATTATTATGAATTCACATTCCAACGTAAAATAGATCTATGACACTCATCAAATCCATATCAGGCATTCGCGGCACCATCGGCGGCCGCACGGGCGACACGCTCAATCCGCTCGACATCGTCAAGTTCACTACGGCCTTCGCTACGTTCATCCGTGGCAAGCGCATCGTCGTCGGGCGCGACGGCCGAATCTCTGGCCCCATGGTGCGCGACGTCGTCTGCGGCACACTCGTCGGCATGGGCTACGAGGTCATCGACATCGGACTGGCCACGACGCCGACAACGGAACTGGCCGTACGCTGGCACGAGGCCGACGGCGGCATCATCATCACAGCTTCGCATAACCCCACACAGTGGAACGCCCTGAAGTTGCTCAACCGTGATGGCGAATTCCTCCCCGCCAAGGATGGTGCCGAGGTGCTCCGCATCGCTGCTGAGGAAGACTTCGACTATGCACCAGTGGAGCGTCTGGGCCACGTCGTCATGGACGACACGATGAATCAGCGCCACATACAGTCAGTGCTCGACCTGCGACTCGTCGACACGGAAGCCATCCGCCAGCGCCACTTCCGCGTCTGCGCTGACACGATCAACTCGGTTGGCGGCGTCATTCTGCCCGACCTGTTCCGCGCACTGGGCGTCGACTACGAGATTCTCAACGGCGAATGCAACGGACAGTTTGCCCACAACCCCGAGCCACTCGAAAAGAACCTGCAAGGCATCATGGAGCGCATGCGCCAGGGAGGATTCGACCTCGGCATCGTCGTCGACCCCGACGTCGACCGACTGGCCTTCATCTGCGAGGACGGCCGCATGTTCGGCGAGGAATACACGCTGGTCTCCGTGGCCGACTACGTGCTGGACCACGCCGTTGGCGACACGGTGTCGAACCTCTCGTCGACCCGCGCCCTGCGCGACGTCACCGAGCGTCATGGCGGCCACTATTCCGCTGCGGCCGTAGGCGAGGTCAACGTGACGACGAAGATGAAAGAGGTGGGTGCTGTCATCGGAGGCGAAGGCAACGGCGGCGTCATCTATCCTGAGAGCCACTACGGCCGCGACGCCCTCGTGGGCATCGGCCTGTTCCTCTCGTCGCTCGCCCAGAAGGGGCTGACAGCCAGTCAGCTGCGCCAGACATTCCCCGACTATCAGATTGCCAAGAACCGCATCGACCTGACGCCAGAGACTGATGTCGACGCCATCCTCAAGCGCGTCAAGGAGATGTTTGCACAAGACGCCGAGGCCACGGTCAACGACATCGACGGCGTGAAGATCGACTTCCCCACCAAGTGGGTCCATCTGCGCAAGTCGAACACGGAGCCTATCATCCGCGTCTACAGCGAGGCTCAGACCATGGACGAGGCCGACCAGCTGGGCAAGCGGCTGATGCAGGTGGTCTATGATATGCAATGAACAATGAACAATGAATAATGTACAATGTACAATGAATAATGTGCAGAGCGCCAGCCGATATCGCATCGGCTGGCGCTCTTTCATTCAAAATTAAAAGCAAACAATAACCTAAAAAACAAATCTATGGAAACATTCATTTCATGATTGAAAAACAATCAGACTCGCGCTCGAATCTGGTGCAAAGATACGATGTTTCCATGAACAGCCAAAGCGTTTTTCCCTAAAACGAGGTAGACTTTTCCCTAAACTTGAGGGGGATTTTCCTATTTTCCGCCTTTCGACGGTCGATATATGAGTATTTTTTCGTAAATTTGCAGGCAATATGATACGACAATTATTCCTATCCATAGCCATCACAGCGATGCTCAGCACGCTCACGGCCACCGCTCAGCAGAAGAACGAGGGCTTCACGGCCGACACCATCACTCAGGCCACATTCGAGCGCATGCACGGACGGTCCTTTCCCGACGGATGCACCGTCAGCCGACAGGACCTGCGCTATCTGCGCGTGCTGCACTACGATGCCGACGGACGCGTGCATGAGGGCGAGCTCGTCTGCAACAAATTGATTGCCAACGACCTGCTCGACATCTTCCGACAGCTCTACGTCGCCCGCTATCCCATCGGACGCATGCAGCTCATTGACGACTTTGAGGCTGACGACGAGCGCTCCATGCAAGCCAACAACACGTCGTGCTTCTGCTTTCGCGCCATTGCCGGATCGAAGAAGCTGTCGAAGCATGCCCAAGGTCTGGCCATCGACATCAATCCCCTCTACAACCCCTGCGTGCGACAGCGCGGCGGCCACACCATTGTCCAACCGTCGACGGCGCGTCGCTGGGCCAACCGCCGCATCGCCTCGCCCTACAAGCTGGAGAAAGACGATCTCTGCTATCGGCTCTTCATTGAGCACGGTTTCACATGGGGCGGAGCCTGGCGCTCGCTCAAGGATTACCAGCATTTCGAGAAATAAAGGACCGCTTCTCTGCCTTCGAAGTGCCGCTGTGCGCATGACACAACGGCGCTTCGAAGGCAGAGAAGCGGCCCTTCTTTTCCATGGAAGTAACCATCCTTATAAAGAGAATGTGTACTTCTTGGATCAAAATACCCCTATATTAAAAATGAGAATGTGCCATTCTTGATGGTAATATACCCCTATATTACTGTCGAGAAGGGGCACTTTGCCATTCAAGACATGCAGCGATTGGACTTGAGAAGATAAAGACGCTATGCCTTCATGAGCAGTTGCTCAAGCGAGGGCACCTCAATCTGGCCGCGACGGAGGACGAGCAGCTGTTCGGAGTGCATCTGGTTAAGCTCACGCGAAACGTTGAGACGACTCTCGTTGACCTCCTGAGCCAGTCGGGTCATGAGGATGCGCACGGTCTTATGGCCGGCAGGATAGGTGCTATGGTCGAGCAGGAAGCCGATGATGCGCTCGCGCAACGATCGGGGTGCACGCCGCCATGAGCGATGCTCGCGCCGTTGGGCCTGCGTAGAAAGAAGATTCATGTAGTTGAGCCGGAAGATGAGGAAATCGCTGAGCAGACGCGTCACCTCGTCTTTTGCGAGTGTGATGAAGTGACAGTCTGTAAGCGTCTGAACGGAGCAGACATAACGTGTCGTGGCACCGAATAGCACCTCGGGCTGCAGCAGCCATGGCGCACCGACCTCTTCAACGAAGGCATAGCCATGGTCGTCGCTCTCTGTGGTCAGTTGCACTTGCCCGCCAACGAGGAGCCACAACTGACGGCAGGTATCGCCTGCTCGAACCACCGACTTGCCGGCTGCCAGCTTGACAAAGCCAAACTTAGTCTGTCCAGCCAGTTGCAGGAGTTCGGAGCGGCTCATGCCCTGAAACAGCCTGAACTTCATCAGCTGATCGTAGAACTGCAACTCAGCCATCCGCACTCAGTCAGTATTGCTCCAGACGGCCAACGCACCCGATTCGTCTGTATAGATCAGATAGGCCGACAACTCGGGGTGACGCTCCAGCACGCTTCGCGCGCCGTCGAGACCAAGCACCATGAAGGCCGTCGCATAGGCATCAGCCACAGCACAGCGGTCGGCTAAGACGGTGGCCGACAGGATGTTGTGCTGAACAGGATAGCCCGTGCGGGGATCGATAGTGTGGGCATACTTGCGTCCGCCCTTATAGTAGAAGTTGCGATAGTTGCCGCTGGTAGCCATGGCGCGGTCAGTCACATTGAGCACGGTCTGCAGCTCGCCGTCAACGGCAAGCGAGTCGTCAGTGGGCTTCGTCACGCCGATGCGCCACGGCTCGCCACTGGGATTCTTGCCGCACGTGAGCACCTCTCCGCCAATTTCAATCATATAGTTGCGGATGTCTTTCCCGCTAAGCAACCGACCTACCACATCGACGCCGTAGCCCTTGGCCACAGCGCTGAAGTCCAGCTGCGAACGAATCTGCAGCAGGCTGTCGACCTGAGCGGCCGTCGGCATCTGCTCGTGCTTGAAGCCGAAGCCCCATGCATTGACCAGCGGGGCCACGGTGATGTCGAAGGCGCCGTCGGTCTCGCGGCTGACGAGCTGAGCCAGATTATAGACCTCGTTGAACATCGTGCTGCGTGGTGGCTGCTCGCCACGGTTGATGCGGCTGACGGTCGACGTGTCGTTGAACATCGAGAACTCACCGTCGACAGCCAGCAGGGCGTCCTCAATCTCAGACTGCAGCTGCTCACGACTCTGATAAGTGATGTTGTAGACGGTGCCGAAGATCATGCCTGAATAGCGCTGATAAGGCGCTCCGTGCTGCTCGCGGGCGATGAAGAAGGTGCCAACGACGAGCAGCAAGGCCAAGGGTATCTGCCACCAGAGTTGAAGGCGTCGGTTTTGTTTCATATTCGTGTCAGATATCTATTGCAATGTTGAAGAGCACACCCAGCTTGGTAGAACCTTGCGTACCATAGCCCGGCACATACCACGTCTTGTCGGTAGGACCGTCGTTGTGCATGAGACGGCGCCGATAGCGCACGCTCCAACCCAGATGGAGCGGACCTGCCACCTTGGCATCGATGCCCAGAACGACTTCGGCCCAGTGCTGCGAGCACGTCTCGCCATCAACGCCCCACGTCACTGCCCCACCCCACACCGGGTCGGTCAGTCCGGGACGGCTCATGTCGACCTTATAGCTTGTGAAGGCATAGCGCAGGCCGGCATAGATGCGGTTGCCAGTGTGCTTACGCTTCATCAGATTGACATCGGCACCTAAGCGGAAGTAGGGACCGCGGGCCTTGTAGGTGATGCCCGTCACTTCGTCATCCTCGTGATTGGCGATGCCATAGCCCACCTCTACCGTGGGGAAATACTGGTCGTGAAGGTTCAACCGCAACGCACCCTCATATTGGCCGTAGTCACTCAGCACGGTCTGAGCCACGCCTACCAGATCGGCCGATACCGCAAAGCCGCGGAACATCGGCACGGAGTCAGCCTCGAGCTTCAGGAAGCCCTGGGCCGCAGCAGTAGCCGACATCCCAAGCGAGAGCACGAGGCTAACGGCGAGCCTTGAAATGGATGTGCAGATGCGTCTGGGTCTGGTCATAGTTGACTGCGGGTTGATTGATGGTGATGGTGTCGATGGCCCGATGGGTGGAACGTACTGCCGTCAGGTGATGGAAGAAATGGGCACCGCAATCGACCGACTCGAAATGCGGGGTGTCGGTCTTGCTGAGGAATACGGTGTCGACGGTCCGACGATGCAGCGTGTCTGAAAGATGGAAGATAAGCGTGTCGACAGGCCGCTGATAGCTCACATGCAAAGCGAATGAACTCAGTCCGGTGATGCCGTTGAGCAAAAGCGTATCTCGGCCCTTGCCGCGAACGATCCAGACCCAAAGCGAGTCTTGCAGCGTGTCGGCCACCTCGCTGATGCCGTCAGTAGTGTAGATGCCATAACGCACGGCCACCGTGTTCTCTACCGGACAATCGATGGACGAGCAGGCTGCCACCAAGGCGGCGGCTGTCAACAGGCCTAAACGGAATGGGCTCATCAGATGGTTTCCTCTATTTGATAGTCGTTACGAGTCTGCGACGAGCGGCTGATCAGATCGCCAAGGAATCCCGTGAGGAACAGCTGTGTGCCAAGGAGCATCATCGTCAGCGAGATATAGAAGTAGGGCGAATCAGTGACCAGACGCTGGGGTATGCCCTTGTAGAGGCACCACAGCTTGCCCGCACCGATGAGGAAGGCTGCCACGAAACCGACAAAGAACATCAGCGTGCCGAGGAAGCCGAAGACGTGCATGGGCTTCTTGCCGAAGGTGGAGAGGAACCACAGGGTCAGCAGGTCGAGATAGCCGTTGACAAAGCGATTCCAGCCCATGAACTTCGACGAGCCGTACTTGCGGGCCTGATGGTGGACCACCTTCTCGCCAATCTTCGTGAAGCCGGCATTCTTTGCCAGATAGGGCATGTAGCGATGCATCTCACCATAGACCTCGATATTCTTCACGACATCACGGCGATAGGCCTTGAGGCCGCAATTGAAGTCATGCAGGTTGTGAATACCACTCACACGGCGGGCCGTCGCATTGAACAGCTTCGTGGGAAGGGTCTTCGACAGCGGGTCGTAGCGCTTCTGCTTGTAACCGCTGACAAGGTCGTACTTCTCTTCCTTCACCATGCGATAGAGTTCAGGTATCTCGTCTGGCGAGTCCTGAAGGTCGGCGTCCATCGTGATGACCACGTCGCCCTGGGCTTTGGCGAAGCCACAATAGAGGGCCGGGCTCTTACCATAATTGCGGCGGAACTTGATGCCGTGGACATGCTCGGAACGCGACTTGAGCTCCGTGATAATTTCCCAGGAGCGGTCCGTGGAACCATCGCTGACGAAAATCACCTCATAGCTGAAGCCATGCTCTTTCATCACGCGTTCAATCCAGCTGAACAACTCGGGTATTGACTCCTCCTCATTATAAAGAGGTATAACAACAGATATATCCATATGATTCAATTCTTTTTCATTTCACGTTTGATGACGGCTGCCACAGGGAGTCCAACGAAAGGACCTATCATGAGCAGCATCGTCAGGGCCTGCAATGACAGGTCGATGGGCCGCATCTGGCGCATCAGTGTCAGGCTCTCGTCGATCTGACGGGTCATGCCCAGCTGGCGCAACATCTCAGAATTCTCAGGTAGCGCCATCATCTCGGACAGGCTATTGATCAGATAGCCACCATCAAGATAAGCAAAATAGACATATTGGGCCAGGGCGAAAAGAAGTCCTCCATAAAAAAAGACGAACATGACATAGCCCCAGGCACGAAGGAATGAGATATGGCCGTCGAGCCCAACGTCGCGAAAACGCTTCAAGCGCCAGCCCAAGAGGAAAGGTACGCTCAAGAGTAACGCCATTGCTCCCAACCCGTAGAGAGGGGCCTGCATGCCTATCAGATAGCACGCAAACGAGCCTATCAGCACCACGGCAAGCAGAACGCCGTCGATGCGGGCGAAGGCTTTCAGTTGTATATATTCCGGTCCAGTCATCCTCTTAGATTTGTCTATCGTGTGCAAAATTACGCATTTTTCCCCACAAAAGCGGCCATAGCCTACAAAAATAAGTTAAAAGAGGGAAAAATCTCCTTTGCCATTTCTCTTTTCTCATTTTTAATCATTAACTTTGCACCCGCAAAAAGCGAAATGGGCAAGTCCTGTACGGCCAGCTCCCTCGGAATCCTCCAGGACGGGAACGTAGCAAAGGTACTTGGTTGTAGCGGCGCGATACAGACCGCTTGCCCACCCGCCTCTTTAGCTCAGTTGGCCAGAGCACGTGATTTGTAATCTCGGGGTCGTTGGTTCGAATCCGACAAGAGGCTCAGAAAAA
>Ga0310695_10000322_pt1 | contig 127759 bp, 116 predicted proteins | sample RumenRJG_04DNA_FD_203882 | JGI IMG/M metagenome (GOLD analysis project Ga0310695, IMG submission 203882) | Bovine rumen microbial communities from Lethbridge, Alberta, Canada - RJG_04 (v2) (version 2) | ecosystem: Host-associated > Mammals > Digestive system > Stomach > Rumen | place: Canada...
CCGCGGCAATCCGGAGATCTTCCGGCTGGACGTACCGGTTCATGTGCGTTACCCAGGGGCTGCGCAGATGATCCCGGCAGATATTGACCGCGATTTTTGTCAGCCAGCTTTTTTCTTTTGACGGATCCTGAAGCCTGTCCAGGTGGATGTAGGCTTTCAGGAAGGTTTCCTGCACGGCGTCTTTTGACTGTTCAAGCTCATGCAGGTACAGATAACAGATTCTCAGGATATCTTTCTCATAACGTCTGATCAGGACGGTAAGTCTTTCCTGTCTGGCAGAATCCGGGCCCTGGATTCCAGTCACAGATTTCACCTCCCATATATATAGACGGTTTAAACAGCCGGAATTTGACTTCTGATCTGAAAATTCAGAAAAAACACCCGGAACGGAAGCCACGTTCCGGGTGCAGCATCTGCATTATACTATGAAGTCAGGCGGCAGTCAGCCGTTTTTCCGGGAGTTGAAGTCTTCTTCTATCTGCTGTTTCCAGCGGCGGGTCAGCGGTGCGCTGGCGCGGACGCAGTGAACGGCCCCGCTGATGCTTTCATAGTTCAGCGCCTGGCCCCGTGCGTCATTGCGGAATGTCACGGCCCGGTCTTCATTGATTCCGTAGCGGGCGGCAGTTTCCACGGCGTCGATATTGGCGCCCAGGAACAGGAATTCCCAGCCGTATTTTTCCTTCTGCCGATTGACCATTTCCTTCACCCGTTCGGCGGAGTAATGCCTGCTGGCATTTTCCATACCGTCTGTGGTGATGATGAAGATGGTATGCTCCGGCCGGTCCTCCTCCCGGGCGTACTTGTGGACGTTGCCGATGTGGTGGATGGCACCGCCGATGGCGTCGATGAGGGCAGTGCAGCCGCCCACGTAATACTGCCGGTCTGTCATCGGCTCAATCTTCCGGAGATCCACCCGGTCATGGAGGACAACGCTTTCATCGGAAAACAGAACCGTGGAAACCAGGACTTCCCCGTCCTCCTTCTTCTGCTTTTCAATCATACTGTTAAAGCCGCCGATGGTATCTGCCTCCAGCCCGGACATCGAGCCGCTTTTGTCGAGGATGAAAACCATCTCTGTCAGATTCTTTTTCATAACAAACCCCTCCTGTTCGTATCTGGCCAGGGCTTTCTGAACCCTGCATGCAGATCATACCGGAAACAGGAGGGGAAAGGGTCGCCTGCCGGGCGACAAATCAGCCCATGCCGGAACCCAGCAGCGGCATGTCATACTGGAAAAGAACTGTGTTGATTTCGAAGATATTGTAAAACCGGTGCCTAATGCAGTATTCCAGGATAATGTCCAGGGGGTTGCTGCGCGTCAGGGCAAAGCCGGCTTTGCTCAGCAGCCCTTTGGTTTCCGCAAGGGAAAGTTCCAGCGCCACCGCGAACGCGAGTACGGTGGGTTTGCTGGGCTGATAGGCGGGGTTTGAACGGATTTTACTGAACAGCTTCCGGTCAATGTTGGCTTTTTTGTAGCACTCGGCGTCCGTCATGCCGCGTTCGTCAATCAGGTCCAGCAGGGTTTCGGAAAAGCCCTTGTCTGTTTGTTTCAGGATTTTGTCCCAGTCCGGCGCGATCATTGCGTTCGGCGGCGCCTCCGAAGCCTGAATGGAATCCTCCGGCGCGGCGCAGACGGAATTGCCATGGATGGCGGCGCCCATCTGGATATCCATTTCCAGCGCCGCATTCTCATCACAACGCCAGAGCTGTTCCCGTGCGTTTTCCCTGCGGCTGATCAGGTGCTTTTCGGCATAGACGTCGTCTATGTATTCCCGGATGTCCCGGAAAAGCTTTTTTCCGGTCAGCAGGGCGTCATGGCCGAAGATCACAAGATAAACCATCATTTCATGGTCCATCAGGAAACCGGTAATGGTTTCCATGGCCACGGACAGAGCCTGGTCTTTCGGATAGCCGTAGGCGCCGGCGGAAATCATCGGAAAGGCGACGCTTTCGCAGCCGGCTTTATCCGCCAGCTCCAGGGACCGGCGGTAGCAGGAGGCCAGCAGCTCCTTTTCACCGTGTCCGCCTCCGTGCCAGACGGGACCGACCGTGTGAATCACATACCGGGCAGGGAGCCGGTAGCCCTTGGTAATCTTCGCGTCGCCGGTTTCACAGCCGCCCAGGGTACGGCATTCTTCCAGCAGCTCCGGCCCGGCGGCACGGTGAATGGCGCCGTCCACGCCCCCGCCGCCCAGCAGGGAACGGTTGGCCGCGTTGACGATGGCGTCCACTTTCATTTTGGTGATGTCATTTCGGATCAGTTCAAAAGGCATGAGGAATCACGCTCCTTTTCCTGATTTTATCAGAGCGGAAGGGATCTGTGCAAGTGTGTGCCGGAATGCCGCCTCTCGACAAGGGGCGCATTTCATTGTATCGTATAGGGAAGAAAACAAACGCTGAAGGAGCATGGAATGCTATGAGAATCATTTTTGTCCGTCACGGCGAACCGGATTATGAGCATGACTGCCTGACGGAAACGGGAAAACTGCAGGCGGTGGACGCCGCGGAACGCCTCCGGAACGAAGGCATAGAAGAAATATATGCCTCTCCGCAGGGCCGGGCTGCTCAGACCGCCGCGGCAACAGCGGAAGTGCTGAAACGCCCGGTAAAAACGCTGGATTATATGCGCGAACTGCACTGGGGCAGTATTGACGGAACGCCGATTCCCTCCAATGGCCATCCGTGGAATCTTTCAGACCTGCTGGCGGAGGAAGGCTGGGATCTGATGAATCCCGACTGGCGGGAGCATCCCTATTTCAGCAATAATCTGGTGACCGCCAATGTGGACGAGGTGGCGGCGAAAACGGATGAATGGCTGCGTACCCTGGGCTATGAGCGGGAGGGCGCTTTCTACCGGTGCGTAAGGACCGATGACCGGCAGAAAACCGTGGCGCTCTTCAGCCATGGCGGTTCCTCCGCGGCGGCGATGGGACGGATCCTGAACCTGCCTTTCCCCTATGCCTGCGCCCTGCTTCATCTGGAATTCACCGGGATTACCATTATCCGGCTGGACCGGAGGCCGGGTTCCAGGCGCCTGCCCTGCCTGGAGCTGGCCAATGACGGACGGCATATTCACGGAACGCATTATCACCGGCTGAAGGACATGTGAGAATCCGGAGGGATGGATCATGACCGCAAGGAACGGACGGAGAAAGGGAATTCTACTGCTGGCGGCAGTCCTGCTGCTGTTCCGGCCTGCCTGGACGGCTGCTTCCGGCGAATGGCTGACGCTCTCCGCTTCCGGCAGTTCGGAGGAGCTCGCCGGTCCTGTTCAGGAATTTACCGGCACAGTCCGGATGACCTTCCTGGGGGACTGCACCCTCGGGGGAGAGGAAAAACTCCGCTACGCAGCCCGGGGATTTTACCGGGTGGTTGAACAGAACGGATCAGACTATCCTTTCCGGAACCTGACAGCCCTTACCGCCGGGGATGACCTGACTGTGGCGAACCTGGAGGGTGTGCTGTCGGACAGGGATCTTCCCAAAGTCAAAAAGACATATAACTTCAAAGGAGCCACAGCTTATACGGAAATCCTGAAGGCCGGCTCTGTGGAATGCGTGACCCTGGCCAACAATCATTCCCATGATTATGATACGGCCGGCTATCAGGATACGAAGGCGGCGCTGGAAGCCGCCGGTGTGGCATACTTCGGCACGGACTGTTCGGCGGTCTGGAGGAACGGGGACGGCCTGATGATCGGCTTCCTGGGCGTTTCCGGTTCCCTGTCCGGCAGCCGGGCCAGGGACTACGCGGAACGGGCAGAGACGCTCCGTGCCGCGGGCTGCGCGGCGGTGATTACGGTGATGCATGCCGGAACGGAATATGCATCCGCGCCGGACAGCTATCAGGAACAGATTGTCAACCGGGCAATCAACTGCGGGTCGGATCTGATCATCGGGCATCATCCCCATGTGGTACAGGGATATGAGATCAGGAACGGCGTGCCGGTGGTTTTCAGCCTGGGGAACTGCGTTTTCGGAGGAAACACCAACCCGAAGGATCAGGACGCGCTGGCGGTGCAGGCGGAGCTTGCCTTTTATGAGGGAGAACTGGAGAATATCATCCTGCGATTTTATCCCCTTTCGGTTTCCGGCATACCGGGCAGGAATGATTATTCGCCGGTGCTGCTGGAGGGTGCGGACGCGGAGCGGGTGCTGGAAAAGATGGAAAAATCGACGGGCGTCTCCCCGGGTACCTTTGATACCGCCGGGGGCGCGGCGGTCAGCATTCCCAGGAAACAGTGAAATACCCTGCCTGCCGGTTTCCCGGCAGGCTTTCTGCGCTGTCCGGCATTGCTGAGGATGGGGAAGAATGGTATAATCCAGACAGAATCGAGTGACATTGATATACAGCAGGAGGGATGAAGATGAAGAAGATCATGTGTATGCTGACCGCTTTGCTGATGACGCTGACGCTGCTGTGCGGACCGGCAGCCGGGGCGGAGGAGGAAGAATACACCCTGCCCCGGGAGGAAGGAACGCGGCAGCTCACCTTCTACTGGCAGGATGAGGAAGCAGATTACAGCACCTGTGACATGTGGATCTGGTATCCCAACGCGGACGGACATGGATATCTGTTCCATCCCTGCGCCTACGGCGTGAAGGTTGTCCTGAACGTTCCGGAGGATGTCAGTGAAGTGGGCTTCATCGTCCGCCGCAGATGTTCGGATCCCGGCGGAGCAAGCTGGGGCGAAGCGACGAAGGACTATGACGGCGACCGCTATGCGGAAATAACCGGGGACACAACCGAGGTTTATCTGCTGCCCGGGGATGAGAATCAGTATAAGAGCAATGACGGTGGCGTGACGCTGTACCAGGAGAAGAAAATGACCATGGCAGGCATTATCGAGCTGAATCAGATTCAGTATTACCTGAATCCCGCGGTCAGGCTTGAGTCCCTGGACCAGGTGACGGTAACCGAGCAGGAAACCGGCCGGAAACTGGAGGTGACCGGGCTTTCCAGCCTGAACAACAGCGTGATCGCCGGCAAGATCACCGTCGGGGAGGAACTGGACCTGACCCGTTCCTATACGGTGCAGATTGAAGGATATGACGCGATCACCGCGGTACCTACCGGCGTGTTTGATTCCGCCGCTTTCGCGGAAAAATACAATTATGACGGGGACGACCTGGGCGCCGTACCGGGTGAAAACGGAACGACCTTTAAGGTCTGGGCGCCGACGGCGTCGAAAGTGGTACTGAACCTGTTTGAAGCCGGCGACGGCGGAGAGGCATATGACCGGGTGGAAATGACCCGGGGAGAGCAGGGCGTCTGGAGTACGGAACAGCCCTGCGGTGCCGGAACCTATTACACCTACACGGTCACAACGGTTGTCGGGGAACAGGAAGCGGTGGATCCCTACGCCCGCGCAGCCGGTGTGAACGGGGACCGGAGTATGGTCATCAACCTGGATGAGACAGATCCGGAAGGCTTCGGAGAGGACGCCTTCGTTGACAGCATCAGCGCCTACAATGAAGCGGTGATCTGGGAAGTGCATGTCCGCGATTTCTCCAATAAGCTGGCCTCATCGGCGTATCCGGGCAAATACCTGGCCTTTACCGAGCACGGCCTGACCAACGCGTCCGGAGAACCGGCGGGTGTTGATTACCTGACGGACCTGGGGATCACCCATGTGCACCTGCAGCCGGTATACGACTATGCCACCGTGGACGAGTCCTCCGATGAACCGCAGTTCAACTGGGGATATGATCCGAAGAACTATAACGTGCCGGAAGGCAGCTATTCCACGGATCCGTTCCACGGCGAGGTCCGCGTCAGGGAATTCAAGCAGATGGTACAGGCCCTGCATCAGAGCGGGCTGGGCGTGGTGATGGACGTGGTGTACAACCACACCTATGACGGGAACTCCTGCTTCAACCGGATTGTGCCGTATTACTACTATCGTTTTGATAACCGGGGCGGCTGGTCCAACGGTTCCGGCTGCGGCAATGAGACCGCTTCGGAGCGGTCCATGTTCCGGAAATACATGGTGGATTCCGTCAGCTACTGGGCGAAGGAATACCATGTGGACGGCTTCCGCTTTGACCTGATGGCGCTCCATGATGTCCAGACCATGCAGGAGATTGAGGCTGCCGTGCATGCCGTCAATCCGCGGGCCATCCTTTACGGAGAAGGCTGGACCGGCGGCACAACTCCCCTGATGGAAAACCGGCGGGCGAGCCAGGCCAACATCAAAAAGATCACGGCTTCCGAGGGGGCCATCGGCGCGGTCGCGGTGTTCAACGACGCGATCCGGGACGGCCTGAAGGGCAGTGTGTTCAACGCAAAGGACCGGGGCTACATCAGCGGAATCATCAGCAAAAACACAGCCGGACAGGTGGTTTTCGGACTGACCGGAGGCGTGAAGAACACGATGGTTTCCTGGTCGGTGCCGAATAACGGCGTTATCAACTATATGGCCTGCCATGACAATCATACGCTGTATGACCGGCTGCTGGCTTCCTGCTCCGTTGAAACTCCTGAGGAACGCCTGAGAATGAACCGCTTCGGCACTTCGATCATCATGATCGGCAAGGGAATTCCCTTCTTCCTGGCCGGGGAGGAGATCCTGCGGTCCAAGGGCGGGGATGCCAACAGCTATAAGTCTTCCGACGAAGTGAACAATATCCGCTGGGACGACCTGACGGCCGGCAGCGACAACATGGCGATGCGGGACTTCTACCGCGGGCTGATTGCCCTGCGGAAAGCCAACGCCTTTATCACCGGCGGGGAGATTGCCTGCGAGGTGCTGGAGGACAGCGCGATTGAGGTCCGCTGGACAGAAAATGAAAAGACAGTCGCGTACGCGCTGATTAACCCGCGCGGAGACCGGGAGGCGGTCCTGCCGGAAGGGGAATGGCAGGCGCTGCTGTACAACGAAACGATTGATCCGGAAGGCACACAGACGCTCAGCGGAACGGTGAACGTTGCCGGCCGTACGGTACTGCTGGTCCGGGCCCGGTAAACAGGAAAGAGGATTGTATGAAGAGCATTCTGATCAGGGATACGACCCGGGAGGAACGGGCAGCCATCGTGGCGGAGGCTATCGGGAATATCGAGGGCGCCTGCGACGGCTGCGCTCCCGGAATCATCCGGATGTATGAGGAATACATTGAAGGCCGGATGGAACTCCGGGAAGTGAACGCCGCCTTCCGTACCGGCTATGTTTCCGGCAGAGAAGGACCGGAAAAAACAGGATGCGGAATACTGTAAGGAACCCCTTAAGCTGCCGGGCAACCGGCAGCTTTTTCATGCCGGGCCTGGCTTGCTTATTCCACCGCAACCCCCTATAATGGGTTCAGGAAAAGAGGTGGGTGGACCGTGAGACGGGAGAGGAATCAGTACATTTTTGCTTCGGAACTGATCCGGAAGAACCGGAAACATCATATCCGCACCGCGGTTCTGCTCCTGCTGCCGATCCTGATTGTTCTTCTGTGGGTGGTGAACTTTACCCTTTCCCACCGGGTGCTGCTTCGGGAAGAAAAACTGACAATCCTGAACCTGCCGCCGGATCTGGAAAACTACTCCATCCTTCATATCAGCGATCTTCACGGCGAAAGATTCGGCGAAGGCCAGAAGGGGATCGATTCAGTCCTGGACAACGTCCGCTATTCCTGTGTGGTGATGACCGGCGACATGCTGGGAGAGGACGGAGATGTCGGCCCCTTGCTGGAGCTGATTGACCTGATGCCGCATGATACGCCGAAGTTCCTGATTGCCGGCGATACGGACGGACCGTTTATTGAGACAAAGGCGCACAGCAGCCTTTCTGTCTATACGGACTGGGCGGACCGGCTGATTGCGGCGGGTGTGACGATTGTTGACAAGCCAGTGCTGATTACCCGGGAAAAAGGCAGGCTCTGGATTGTTCCGGAAAGCGTGTATACGCTGGATCTGTGGCGTCTGCAGGGGACTGTTGAGGATCAGCTGGATTCGCTGAACAAACGGGCTGCCTCCTTAACCGCAGATGACGCGGCACGGATCCGTTCGCTGGAATATGAGCTGCAGCGGATCGAAGAACTGAAGGAAATCAAAAAACAGTTTTTACCAACCGATATACAGGTAGTGCTGGCCCATACCCCGCTGAGCGAGGAATATGTTTCAGATATGATTGCCGGAGCAGAAAAGGACAATGTTTATTCCCTGCGCTATGCGTCCCTGATCCTGGCCGGGCATTATAACGGCGGACAATGGAGGATTCCCTTTGTCGGTGCCATTTATGTACCGGAACTGGGCTGGCTCCCGAAGGATCAGGAAATACAGGGGCTGAGCTATGTTAACGGAATTCCACAGTATATCAGCCCGGGAATGGGATCCGATCCTCATTATGAGCATCAGCCGGGCCGGGTCTTTAATAATCCTGTAATCACAAAGATTACATTAACCAGGAAAGCAGAGAGATAAAAACCATGTTCCGTTTTCGCCGGGAAAGGCGGGGACGTCGTGAAATCAACATGACGGAGGGCCCGCTGCTTCCCAGAATCCTGGCCTTTTCAGGACCGCTGATCCTGACGGGTATTCTGCAGCTTTTGTATAACGCGGCGGATGTGATTGTGGTGGGCAATTATGCAGGCCACGAAGCCCTGGCCGCGGTTTCCTCCACCGGTTCCCTGATTAACCTGCTGGTAAATGTCTTCATGGGCCTGGGCGTCGGGGCAAGCGTGGCGGTGGCCCGGAACTACGGCGCACGGGATGTGAAAGCGCTGCGCAAGGCGGAGCATACAGCCATGACGCTTGCCCTTTTCATGGGCGTTGCGGTGGGAATCTTCGGGTTCCTGGCGGCCCGGCCGCTGCTTCAGATGATGGATTCCCCGCCGGACGTGATTGACGGCGCGACGCTTTATGTGCGGATCTATTTCCTGGGGATGCCCGCCAATATGCTGTACAATTTCGGCGCGGCCACCATGCGCGCGGTCGGGGATACCAAACGTCCCATGGTTTACCTGATGATTTCCGGCCTGGTGAATGTCCTGCTGAATCTGCTGCTGGTCATTGTGTTCCATATGGATGTGGCCGGCGTGGCAATCGCTACGGTGGCCAGCCAGGTGGTCAGCATGGTGCTGGTGCTGCTGTGCCTGTTCCGCACCCGCGGCGTGACCCAGCTGAACCTGCGGGAATGCCGGATCGACGGAAAGAGCCTGCGGGAGATCCTGCGCATCGGCCTGCCGGCCGGTCTGCAGGGAAGCCTGTTCTCCATTTCCAATGTGCTGATTCAGTCTTCGGTCAACTCCTTCGGCTCCCTGGTGGTTGCCGGAAACGGGGTGGCGTCCAATATTGAAGGCTTTGTTTATACGGCGATGAACGCCCAGCACCAGGCGGACATGACCTTTGCCAGCCAGAACTACGGAGCCGGCAAGGCTGACCGGGTGCGGAAGACGCTCTGGTGCTGCCTGGGAATCGTTACGGTGATCGGCCTGGGAATGGGCCTGCTGATCCTGTTGTTCGGCGCGCCCCTGATGAGCCTGTACAATTCCGAGGCGCAGGTGATTTCGGACGGCCTGGTGCGCATGGGAATCATCATGCCCACGTATTTCCTCTGCGGACTGATGGATGTCATGGTCGGCCAGCTGCGGGGAATCGGCTATTCCATCATGCCGATGATCGTTTCCCTGACCGGAGCCTGTCTGCTGCGGATCGTCTGGATTATGACGGTTTTCGCGCAGAACCATACCCTGACGGTCCTGTATATGTCCTATCCGGTGTCGTGGTTTGTGACTTTCGCGATCCACTTCCTCTGTTATATGCTTGTGGCCCGGAAACGTCTTGATCAGCTGAAGGCTGTTCCGGCGCAGGACTGACCCGTCTGAAGGAGGGCGGAATGATGGATGCCGCGGTATCTGCTGCCCGGGAAAAACTGAAAAATGTGACGCCGCTGAAGAAAGACTGCGGCCGCGTCTGCAATGCTGCCTGTTGCCGCCCTCTGGAGGGGGAGGAAACAGGCATGCTGCTTTTTCCCGGGGAGGCGGAGGCCTACACGGACCGGGAAGACTGGAAGATCCGGCATACCGCTCAGGGAGAACTGGTGGTTTGCTCCGGCAGCTGCAACCGGGAGGAACGGCCGCTTTCCTGTCGGCTTTTTCCGCTGCTGCCTCTGATCGGAGAAGACGGGACGATCCGGGTAGTAACGGATCTGCGGGCAAAGGCGGTCTGCCCGCTGGCCCGGCAGGGGAAAAGCGCCCTGGATCCGGCGTTCATTGAGGCGGTTCGGGAGGCAGGAAAGCTGCTGGCACAAAGCGAGGAGCAGGCTCTGTTCCTGGATGTACTGGAGGCAGAACAGGAGGAGCTGAAGGAACTCAGGAGGCAATTCATAATTCATAATGATACAGACTGGTAGTCGTGGGAAGGGGATGAGTCTCGTGGCGGAACAAGTCAAAGTGGATCGTGAAGTATTCGGGAACGGTGAAAACCTGCTGGTCTGCGGCAGCGTGATGAAACTGCCGGATGAGATCCGCGCGCTGGCCGGCAAGGCGCAGTGCGTGTATGTGGATCCTCCCTTTATGACCGGCGAAAAGTTTATGCGCCGCCGGCCCTATGGCGAAAAGGGCTGGAAGACGGGCGCGCCCGCGCCGCGCTATCCGGCCTATGACGACCGGTATACCAGCGAGAAACAGTACCTGCGCCTGCTGAGACGGGTGATCTCTGTCGCGAAAACGCTCCTGAACGAGACCGGCGTGTTCTATCTTCACCTGGACTGGCGTATGGCAGCCCAGGCCCGGCTGATGTGTGACCGGGAATTCGGCAAGACCCGCTTCCTGAACGAAATCATCTGGGCATACGAAAGCGGCGGCCGGAGCAAAAAGACTTTTTCCCGCAAGCACGATACCATCCTGCTCTACGCGAAGGGAAAGGACTATTTCTTCGACCTGACCCGGGTGCCGCTTCCCCGCGGGGACGGAAAGCGGAATCACATGGCCCGCGGCCGGGATGAACAGGGGAGAATGTTCTCCTATATCACCTCCAACGGAAAAGAGTATCGGTATTACGACGATGAACCGGTTTATCCCAGCGACGTCTGGTCGGATATCAGTATCCTGCAGCAGCGGGATCCGGAGCGGACCGGCTATGCAACCCAGAAGCCCCTGAAGCTGCTGGAGCGGCTGCTGCTGCCGGTGACCAATCCGGGGGACCTGGTGGTGGATCTGTGCTGCGGCAGCGGGACGGCGCTGGAGGAGGCGCAGAAGCTGGACTGCCGTTTTGCCGGCCTGGACCTGAATCCGGAAGCGGTGGCGGTGTCCCTTTCCCGGCTGAAGCCGGAAAACCTGACGGTGATCTGTCCCTGCGGCGGAAAGGCGGAGCTGCTGGCGGAAAATGAGGCGGAACGCTTCCGGATGGACGGGCTGGAGGTGGAGAATCCGGCATTCCCTGCCCGGACAACGCCGCTGGATAACCTGGAAAGCTGGGATACCGGCGTGATCGAGGAAGGCATTTTCCGGGCGGAGCAGAGTTTCCGGCGCAGCTACCGTTATCCGGAACTGCAGCAGTCGCTGAAGACGGAAAAACCGGTAGCCGCGGTCATGACCACAGACGCCGCGGGAATCCGCCGGGCGTATGAAATAAAATAGTTATGCGATCTCCGTTCGCCGGTTTTTACTGCTTTGCAGAAAAACCGGACGGCTGTAGCAAAGGATTTGTTGTCCGCAACTTCAATCGTCGCGACTCCCCGCAGGGGAGCTCGCTTGTTTCAGTTGACCTCAGCTCTGACAAAGCATCCGCCACCGGCGGTTGTCAGAGCTTCGCCCAAATTGAAATTTGGACAAATCCGTTTGTTCCCCTTGTCTTTTGCGGGAACCGATGATACGATACTTTTAAGGCACAGCGGGAAAGCTTTCCGCTGCAGGAATAACAGTGAATGATGAATTGCGAATTTTGAATTGGAGGATCTGCATATGGCACCGAAGAAAACCGCAAAACCCGAAAAAGCTCCCGCTTCTGAAGGCAGCAGCATTCAGGAGGAAAAGCTCAAAGCGCTGGAGCACGCGCTGGCTGATCTGGACAAGCAGTTCGGCAAGGGTGCCGTGATGAAAATGGGATCCGACGCCGTGAACCGCGACATCCCCGTGATCCCCACCGGCTGCCTGACGCTGGATTATGCCCTGGGCGTGGGCGGTATTCCGCGGGGCCGTATTGTTGAAATTTACGGTCCGGAATCTTCCGGTAAAACCACCGTTGCCCTGCATGTGGTGGCGGAGGCGCAGAAGGCCGGCGGCATCGCCGCTTTTGTGGACGCGGAGCATGCGCTGGATCCGCTTTACGCGAAGAAGCTGGGCGTCAATATTGACGAACTTTACGTTTCCCAGCCGGATACCGGTGAGCAGGCCCTGGAGATTACCGAGGCGCTGGTGCGCAGCGGCGCGCTGGACGTTGTGGTAATCGACTCCGTGGCGGCCCTGGTGCCGAAAGCTGAAATCGACGGTGAGATGGGTGATTCCTTTGTCGGCCTGCAGGCCCGCCTGATGAGCCAGGCTCTGCGCAAGCTGACCGGTGTCATCAACAAGACCGGCTGCGTGGCGGTGTTCATCAACCAGCTGCGTGAAAAGGTCGGCGTCATGTACGGCAATCCGGAGACGACCCCCGGCGGCCGTGCCCTGAAGTTCTATTCCTCCGTCCGCCTGGATGTCCGCAAGGGTGAGGCGCTGAAGAACGGCTCCGAAATCATCGGTAACCACACCAAGGTCAAGGTGGTCAAGAACAAAGTGGCCCCGCCTTTCCGCGTGGCTGAATTTGACATTATCTACGGCGAAGGGATCAGCAAGGAAGGAACCCTGCTGGATATGGCTGTGGAGTACGGCATCATCAACAAGAGCGGCGCCTTCTTCTCCTACGGGGAACAGCGCCTGGCTCAGGGCCGGGACAATGCCCGTATCTACCTGCGGGAGAATCCGGAATTGACCGCGGAAATCGACAAGAAGGTCCGCGCGATCCTCTTCGCGCCCAAGGACATCACTCCGGATGAAGCCAAGGCTGTGGAAGCCCAGAAGCAGGAGGAAGAGGACGATCTCGCCCTGCTGGAAGAGGATATCTGATCATCCTGAATACCATATTAGCACTCTCGATACGAGAGTGCTAATTTTTGCTTGCAATTCATGTATTGGGGTGCTAAAATACTTGTGTCAAAAGGATTGAGGCCCGGCAAAGGACTGCCGGGCACATTTTTCAGAGTTTATTGTTTACGGAGGTTTATATGGCAATGAAAAAGGAAAAAGGTGCCGTATCGATTGACGCGCAAAATATAATGCCGGTGATCAAGCGCTGGCTGTATTCAGACAAGGATATTTTCCTGCGGGAGGCAGTTTCCAACGCCTGCGACGCCATCACCAAGTTCCGGATGCTGCATCCGGACAGCGAAGAGGCCATGAGCGTCACCGTCACCGTGGATAAGGAGAAGAAGCAGATTACGATCTCCGATACCGGTATCGGCATGACCGCGGAGGAAGTCCGCAAATACATCAACCAGGTGGCTTTCTCCGGCGCGGCGGAGTTCATGAAGCAGTTTGAGAACGAGAAACCTGAGGAGAAGGGCGATATCATCGGTCACTTCGGCCTGGGTTTCTACTCTGTCTTCATGGTCAGCGAAAAGGTGGAGATCCAGACCCTCAGCAGCGAGGGAGAGGCGGAGCCGGTTCACTGGGTTTCCGAGGACGGCATGAGCTTCGAGCTCTCCGGCGGCAAGCGCAAGGCCCACGGTACGGACGTTATTCTGCATATCACCGATGAGGAAAAGGAATTCCTGGACGTGTGGAAGGTCCGCGAGGTTCTGAACCGCTACTGCGGCTATATGGCCTATCCGGTCATGCTGGAGGACGCCAACGCGAAGCCTGTGGAGAAGGATGTGCCCGTCGGGGATGAAAAGAATGAGGACGGCACGCCGAAGACCGAAAAGGTGCTCGAGGTTCCGAAGCCCCAGCAGATCAATGAGACCGCGCCCCTGTGGCTGAAGAAGCCCTCCGAATGCACGGACGAGGAGTATAAGGAGTTTTATCACAAGGTCTTCATGGACTTTGACGATCCGCTGTTCTGGATTCACCTGAACGTGGATTATCCCTTCAACCTCAAGGGGATCCTGTACTTCCCGAAGCTGAAGAATGATTTCGGCACCCATGAGGGACAGATCAAGCTTTTTGCAGGCCAGGTTTTTGTGGCAGATAACATCAAGGAAGTCATTCCGGAATTCCTGATGCTGCTCAAGGGCGTGATCGACTGCCCCGACCTGCCCCTGAACGTCAGCCGTTCCTTCCTGCAGAACGACGGCTATGTGAAAAAGATCAGCGCCCACATCACCAAGAAGGTGGCGGACAAGCTGAACAGCCTTATGAATACGGAGCGGGAAACCTACGAAGGCTACTGGGACGATATCGCTCCCTTTGTCAAGTACGGCTGCATCAAGGACAACAAGTTCTACGACATGGTGAAGGGCTCCGTCCTCATGAAGAAGACTGACGGAAAATACTGCACCATCGCGGAATACAAGACCGCCAACTTCGACAAGACTGAGAAGAAGGTCTACTACACCAACGATGAGAAGCGGCAGGCGGCCTCCGTCAAGCTGTATACGGACCGGGGCATTGAGGTCGCGGTCATGAATACCCTGATCGACGGTAATTTCATGTCCTTCATGGAATACCAGGGCAAGGAGGAAGACCGGGTCACCTTCGCCCGGGTGGACGCGGACATTGACGGCCTGAAGGAGGAATCCGAGGAAGGCAAGGATCTGGACGCCGAAAAGCTGCAGACGCTCTTCCGGGGCGCCCTGGGCAAGGATAACCTGGAAGTGAAACTGGAATCCCTGGGAGATGCGGACATGACAGCCATGGTCACCGAGGATGAGCAGATGCGCCGCTACAAGGAAATGAGCCGTCTCTACGGCCAGAATTTCCCGATACCGGACAGCTTCACCCTGGTGCTGAACCGCCGCAATTCCACCGTGCAGGCACTGGCACAGCGGGATCCGGAGGATGAAACCACAAAGATGCTTTGCTGCCAGGTGTATGACCTGGCCCGCATGGCAGCCCAGCCGCTGGAAGCGGAGGAGATTACCGCCTTCCTGGACCGCAGCCGCAAGCTGCTGGCCATGATGGTCAACAAATGATATTGTTTTGAATCATGAACGGAAAGAGGGGAAAAGCAATGGTTCTTTGCATTGTCTCCGCTCCATGCAGAGTCTGAGGATCTGTGTGGAGTAAATGACATTTCCTCAGGCTTTGCTCTTTCATTCTCAAAAAAATGAAATGGAGCAAAGAATATGGGAAACAACAGAAAATTAAGAGATTTTTATATCCTGTGGAGCACCCAGAGCCTTTCACACCTGGGCAGCGCCATGACCAGCTTCGCGCTGACCCTGTGGTTGTTTGACAAGACGGGTTCAGCCCTCAGCACGGCCGCCCTGACGATCTGCACCTATGCGCCCTATGTGGTTATGAGCATCTTCGCCGGGGCCATATCGGACAAATTCGACAAGAAGAAGACCATGCTGGTCTGCGACGCGCTGGCAGCGCTGACCACCGTGCTCGTGTTTGTCCTGTACAAGACGGATACGCTGTCCATGTGGCATCTGTATGTCATCAACGCTTTTTCAGGGCTGATGAATACGGTACAGCAGCCGGCCTCGGAAGTGGCCAACACGCTGGTGGTGCCGAAGGAACAGTATCAGAGAACCAGCGCTCTGCAGTCGCTGTCCAGATCTCTGGTCAGCATCGGGAACCCGCTGCTGGCGACGGCGCTGTACGGCCTGGCGGGGCTGGATACGGTGCTTGCCGTGGATCTGGCAACTTTTGCCGTGGCTTTCCTGGCGCTGCTGCTGTTTATCCGGCTGCCTGCTGTCAGTGCGGAAACCGGAAAACAGGAAAAGGTTCTGAAGCTGGCGAAAGAGGGACTGCGGTTCCTGAAGACGCATCCGCTGATCCTGGACGTGATCCTGTTCATGTCCGGGGTGAACCTGGTGGCTTCGGCCTTTGACGCGGTGCTTCCGGCGCTGGTCATTCCCCGGTACGGCGACAGTGTTCTGGGAATCGTGACTTCCTGCTCCGGGATTGCCATGGTGCTGGGCAGTCTGCTGGCAACGGCGATGTCCAAACCCAGGAACCGGGTGCGCGTCATTTATCTGACCATGCTCTTTTCCCTGGGAACGGAAAACTTCCTGCTGGCATTTTCCCGCAGCCCTGTTCTGTGGTGCGCCGGGCAGGTCATCGGGTGGATCCTGGTGCCGCTTATGGGCGCCAACCAGAACGTGATCATGCGCAACAGCATACCGGTGGAATTGCAGGGAAGAGTTTACGCGTGCAGGAACACGATGCAGTTTTTTACGATTCCGATCGGCCTGGCCCTGGGCGGGTTCATGGTGGACAATCTCTGTGAACCGTTCATGGAAGCCAACGGCGCGGACGGATGGCTGACCCTGCTGTTCGGAACCGGGAAAGGCTCCGGCGCGTCGCTGATGATGTTTGTGCTGGGTGTGGCCGGAGTGATCCTGTGCCTGTTCATGGGCCGGAGACTGAAAAGGTACCGGTACTCGGACGATATGCTTCCGGAAGAATCGTCCGGACAGTAACTGAAGAATCAAGCGGTATACGTCTGTTTCGGACGTATACCGCTTTTTGAGTTGAACTGACCGGAGAGGAATGATATCATGGCATTGCGGCGGCTGAGCCGCGTGAAATCAAAAGATGAATTCTGATCAGGGGGACCTGCATGCTCGAATTAAAGAACATTGTGAAGGATTATTCGGCGGGCGACGCCAGGGTGGAGGCGCTCCGGGGTGTGGACCTGGAGTTCGGCGACAGTGAATTTGCCGCGATCCTGGGGCCGTCCGGCTGCGGAAAAACAACGCTGCTGAATATTATCGGCGGCCTGGACCGGTACACCTCCGGCGATCTGGTGATCCGGGGAAAATCCACAAAACAGTTTACGGAACGGGACTGGGATACCTACAGGAATCATTCGGTGGGTTTTGTATTCCAGAGCTATAACCTGATTCCGCACCAGACGGTGCTTTCCAACGTGGAACTGGCCCTGACCCTTTCCGGCGTCAGCCGGGAGGAGCGCCGCCGCAGGGCAGCGGAAGCGCTGGAGAAAGTAGGTCTGGGAGACCAGCTGAAGAAAAAGCCGAATCAGCTCAGCAGCGGCCAGATGCAGCGCGTCGCCATTGCCCGCGCGCTGGTAAACAACCCGGAGGTCCTGCTGGCGGATGAACCGACCGGCGCGCTGGACAGCGAGACCAGCATCCAGGTCATGGAGATCCTGCGTCAGGTGGCGAAGGACCGGCTGGTGATCATGGTGACCCATAACCCGGAACTGGCGGATCAGTATGCCACCCGGATAATCCGCCTGCTGGACGGTAAAATTGTCAGTGACAACGCCGCTGAAGCGGAGCATACCGGGGCGGAGGAAGCGACCGCGGAAAACGCGTCGGAACGGAAAACCTCCATGGGCTTCCTGACCGCGCTGAACCTGAGCCTGAACAACCTGATGACCAAAAAGGGCCGGACTATTCTGACGGCTTTTGCCGGATCCATCGGCATCATCGGCATCGCGCTGATCCTGAGTCTGTCCAACGGCGTGAACCGTTATATCGAGCGGGTACAGCGGGATACGCTGTCCTCCTATCCGATGCAGATTGACGAGCGTACCGTGGACATGACGGATACCATGGCCGGGCTGATGGATATTGACCTGGAGGGAAAGGAACGGGCGGACGGCAAGGTATATTCCGGCAGCCGCATGACCCAGCTGATGAGCTCCTGGATGAGCGGCGTGACGGAAAACGACCTGGCCGGCTTCAAAACCTGGCTGGAAGATCCTGCCAACGATATTGACCGGTATGTTTCCGGTATCCGATATGAGTACAATACGCCGCTGCTGCTGTACCGCATGGATCTGGACAAGCCCCTGCAGGTCAATCCGTCCACGGTGATGGAATCCTCCGGCATGGCGGATATGATGAACATGATGGGATCGGGAACCGGTATCCAGGAAACCATGATGAATACTACGGCCCGCCGGATGAACGTGTTCACGCCGCTGCTGAACAATGATGAACTGCTGAAGTCCCAGTACGCCGTGCTGGCCGGCCGCCTGCCGGAGGCGATGGACGAGGTGGTCATCATGCTGAACAGCCGGAATGAGCTGAGCGATTACATCCTGTATTCCATCGGCCTGCGGGACCAGAGTGAACTGAAAGAACAGTTTGAACAGCTGATGCGCGGCGTGCCGATTGAAACGGAAGAGCTGGAGTTTTCCTATGACGAACTCCTGAAGATGCGCTTCCGGATGCTGCTGAACACAGATGTCTTTACCAAATCGGGAACGCTGTGGACGGATAACTCCGGGGACGCGGATTACATAGCCCGCAAGCTGCAGGACGGTATGGAGCTGAAGATTGTGGGTGTGGTGAAACCTGCGAAGAGCGGGCTGTCCTCTGAATCCGGCGGAATCGGCTACCGGACGGAACTGGTGGATTATCTGCTGGAGCAGGTACGTGACAGTGAAATTGCCCGGGAACAGCTGGCGAATCCCGGAACGGATGTTTTTACCGGCCAGCCCTTCTCCGCTGTGGCACAGGACGCCCTTTCCCTGCTGGACTCCATGGAAGTGGAAGACTTTATGGAAATGCTGGAAAGCAAAGGGCTGATTCCGGCGGGCATGATTCCGAAGGAGTACCGGATGTTCCTGACCAAGGATCTGCTGAAGCAGTTTGTCGGCCAGGGCGTCATGATGATCAGCGGCAACACGCTGGAAGCGAATCTGGAAAAGATGGGCATCAGCGATCCGGATAAGCCGGCCTCCGTCTATATTTATCCGAAGGATTTCGAATCCAAGAACCGGATCACTGAAAAGATCGAAGGATATAATGCGCAGGCGGGCGAGGAACATGCCGTGCGCTATACGGATTATGTCGGCCTGATGATGGATTCCGTAACGACTATTGTCAATGCCATCTCCTATGTGCTGGTGGCGTTTGTGGCGATTTCCCTGGTGGTTTCCTCCATCATGATCGGTATCATTACCTATATCAGCGTGCTGGAGCGTACCAAGGAAATCGGTATCCTGCGGGCCATCGGCGCGAGCCGCCGGGATGTGTCCCGCGTCTTTAACGCGGAAACGCTCATTGTGGGCTTTGCAGCGGGTGTGATCGGTATCCTGGTTACGCTGGGCCTGACGGTTGTTGCCAATATTATCCTCAGCAACCTGACCGGTATTCCGGATATTGCCGCCCTGCCGCCTGTTGCAGGCGTGATCCTGGTGGGCATTTCCATGCTGCTGACGCTGATTGCGGGCATCATTCCCTCCCGGATTGCCAGCCGGAAAGATCCCGTCGTGGCGCTGAGAACGGAGTAACATTTTCAATTCAGAATTCAGAATTATATGTGAGATGACTACGATCAGGTATTATCCTGACTGGAAGAATAAAGACTCTGATCATTATGAATTATGAATTGTGAATTATGAATTAACGACAAGGGGGCTGTGGTTTGTTCAGTGAAGCTAAAGGCGATTCCGTACAGATCGCGAGGGAATATATGGATTCCCTGCTGGTGGAAAGCCGGGTGGTCGGCGCGGTGAAGCCGGATACCGCGTTCCGTTTCCTGGGGGAGAATTTCAGCATGCCCTTTATGACCGCGGCGCTCAGCCATCTGGATCTGGTGTCCATGGCGGAGGGCGCGAAGCAGGCCGGTGCCTGCGTCAGCATCGGTATGGGCGGCAATGAGGAAATGGGCAGAGTTCTGTCCACCGGCGCGAAGGTGATCAGGATCATCAAACCCTACGCGGATGAAAAGGAAATCCTGGACCGCCTGGAATATGCGGAGGCCAACGGCGCGCTGGCGGTGGGCATGGACGTGGAACATGCTGTCAATGTGGAGGACGCGGAGGATTCCGTGGTCATGGGGCTGCAGATGAAGCAGCCGACCCTGGCAGAGCTGGAGAAGTATATCCGGGCGACAAAGCTGCCCTTCTTCATCAAGGGCGCGCTGAGCCCGGCGGACGCGCTTCGCTGCCGGGATCTGGGCGCTGCCGGACTGATCCTGAGTCATCACAACGGCCTGATGAGATATGCCGTACCTCCGGTGATGATCCTGCCGGAAATCCGGAAGGCTGTCGGGAGGGATCTCCTGCTGATTGCGGACGGCGGCATTGAAACCGGCTTTGACGCCTTCAAGGCGCTGGCCCGCGGGGCGGACGCCGTCACCATGGGTAAAGCGCTGATGGGCCCCCTGAAGGAAAAGGGAGCGGAGGGCGTCAGGGACACCCTGCTGAAAGCCAACGGCCAGCTGCAGGCCATGATGATCCGTACCGGAACGAAAAACCTGAAGCACATGGATCCTTCCGTCATCTGGGAACCGGTGCAGTACCGTCACGGATAACAGAAAAGCAATGAAAAACGTCCCCGGCCGGATCGGCCGGGGACGCTGTTTTATTCCTTGGGGAGCATGGACGCGCTTTTAATGCGCCTGCCCAGGCGGCGTTCCGTGTAGTCCCGCAGCAGGCTGAAGGGGGCGGTTTCTCCCGGGGCGTTGACCCATCCCGCGGAACCGGTGGTCAGCGCTTTCCGCATCCAGCGGATCTGCCCGGGGGCCAGCGGAGCCTGATCCCGGCGGCTCCGGCAGTTTTCACAGCAGATACCGCCCTCTTCCGCGTCAAAGAAAAGCGGGGCGTTTTCCTCCGGTTTTTTGCCGCAGAACACGCAGTGGTTCAGCCGGGGTTTGAAGCCCTGGCAGGCGGAGAAGTGCAGCAGGAACCCGGCCAGCAGCGGTTTCCATTCCTGATCGGAAAAGGTCAGCCGGGACAAGGTGTGAAGCAGCAGCATGAACAGCTCCTGCTGTTCCTGTTCAGGTTCGGCCACGGCTTCCGCCAGGTTCAGCAGCCAGATGCCGCAGGTCAGCCGGTCATAGTCGTTCCGCAGAGGATAGAAGGTTTCAATCAGTTTGACGGAGGTTACCGTGATGTGTCCGCCGTTTTCGTGCAGCATATAATCCCCCAGCGCGAACAGCTCGCCGGAGTTCAGGTTGTGGGATTTGGGCTTGCGGCAGTTCCGGATGATGGCGTCAATGCGCCCCCGGGAAGGGGACAGCAGGGTGACCATCCGGTCGTTGTCCCGGTAGTTGACGTGCCGCAGCACAATGGCGGTGTTTTCTGTCTGAATCATGGTATCCTCAGCGCTTACAGGCCGTTTGCAGGTTGGCGGATTCTTAAAGCTATGCTATCATATGGAACAGTTGAATGCAAGAAACTGACAGGGTTTTCTTCGGAAGGAGGGACCGGCGTGGATGAACTGCTGCTTCGCAAGGCGCAGCGCGGTGATCCGGAGGCGTTTGAACAGCTGATCGGGCCGCTGGAGCAGCTGATCTGGCGAATATGCTGGCACTATACAGGGAACCGGGAGAGCGCCGAGGACTGCGGCCAGGAGACCATGCTCCGGATCTGGCGGAGCCTGGACAGCTACCGGAACGACTGCGCCCTGGAAAGCTGGGTGTACCGGATCGCTGCCAACTGCTGCATGGATTACCTGCGGAAGAAAAAGCGGGATAAAAGTGTATCGGTGGAGCCGCTGCGGGAGCAGGGGTTTGACCCGGCGGATCCCAATCCGGGAACCGAAGAGCAGGTAGTTGCCGCGGATGAACGTCAGCGCCTGCGGGAGGCCATTACGCAGCTGCCGGAGGACCAGCGGGAAGCACTGATCCTGACCCAGCTGGAAAAGGTCCCCTATGAGGAAACGGCAAACCGTCTAGGGGTTTCGGAGGGAACCGTCAAAAGCAGGGTCAACAGGGCGAAAGCCCGGCTGAAAGAAATCCTGTCGGAGGAAAGGGAACTTTCTCCGCCGGGGAACGTCCAAAGAAATGAAAGGAGGTCGCGGTCATGAATCAGACAGATATGGAAAAAAACCTGCAGGCTGATCCGGAACTGGATGCTATGCTGGAACAGATGTCCGGGGAAGTTCCGCCCATGCCCGCGGACTTCCATGACAAATGGATGAATGCCATCCGGGCGGAGGCCGCACAGAACGCGTCCGCGCCGGAAGAAAAAACCGAAAAGAAAGATGTGTCCCTGACCCGTTGGACCAGGATCCTCAGCATTGCCGCGGTCTTTATTTTCCTGATCGGAGGCACAGCCCTGTACCGGAATTCCAGGGGTTCCCTGATGCCGGCCGCGGATAAGACGGAGGCGGCGGTCATGGCGGACCTGGCGTCCGCGGCCCGGGAAGAGTCAGCGGAGGAAACGGAAGAGGAACCGGACATCCGGGAAAAGAATGCCGCCGCCATGACGCTTGCGGCGGGCGTGCCTCAGGCCGTGTCCGAAGCGGAAGCACCGGAGACCTGGTCGGAAGCGGCGGCTTATGACGCGGAACCGGCTCTGGCGATGGGAGCTGCCATGGAAGAGGAAGCCGTATATGAAGCGGCTGAGGCCGCAGAGGAACCGGAGCCCATGCCGGAAGCGACGGCGATGCCCACCGCGATGCCAACCGCGGAACCGGCTGCGAAAAGGGAAGAAGCAGGAACGAATGAAGAACCGGAAACCGCGGAAACGGAGCAGCCCGGCCTGCTGCAGCAGGCGGGGGAATTTATCGCGGATATGGGCGACTTCCTGCTGGCGGCGTTGCCCTATCTGGCGGTGCTGGCGGTTCCGGCTGTGATCGCGGTGATTCTCCGCCGGCGGAAAAAGAACGGATAACACAGCGGGAGACAAAACATGATTCTGTATCATATGAGCGAGTCCCTGGAAGAAGGGAAGGAACTGACGCCGGATTACAGGAAGAATGCGTCCCTGATTGAGCCTTTTGTCAGGGCGCTGAATACCAGCGTTGAAATGTTCCAGATCCTGATGCTGAACGCGGATTATTTCGGAAGCGTCCTGGCCAAATACAATCTGGGCGGGATGCCGACCCATGAAATCAAATGGGGAACGGAAGGTATTTTTGAATATGTCCGCCGGAAAAAATTCCCCGATCAGATCGGCAGGGTAAAGTGCAATTATTTCTATCCGGATCTGAAGCAGTGCAGCGACCTGTACTTTGAGGACTGGGGAGAAGCCTCTGAAGAGGAACGCGCGAAGATCCGGCTTTATGAGGTGGAAACAGCCGGAAGAACGGCTGCCTATGACATGCGGCTGTTCGACGAAGCTTTCGGGATCCTGTGCGATGGCACCGCGGCGGCGGATATTGAGCGCTGCATGGAGCTGGCTGAAAAGTATTTCCGCGGGGAAAAAGGAAAAGAACCGGTCATGGAAATCCTGAGCGACGGCGCTGCAACCGTAAAGCAGGAGCTGGACAAAACCATACTGGAAGAGATCCGGAACAAATAACACAGGGAGATAGGGACAATGGAACTGTTTGATCTGTATACGAAGGACCGGGAACCAACAGGAAAGAAGATGGTGCGCGGCGACAGGGTGCCGGAAGGACTGTACCGGCTTGTTGTGCATGTGTGCATTTTTGATCAGGAAGGCCGGATGCTGATCCAGCAGCGCCAGCCCTTCAAACACGGCTGGTCCAACCTCTGGGATATCACCGTGGGCGGAAGCGCCGTTGCAGGGAATACCAGCCGGTCGGCCGCGGAACGGGAAACCCGGGAAGAGCTGGGCCTGGACATTGACCTCTCCGGCGTCCGCCCGTCCCTGACCCTTTACTGGGAGCATGGCTTTGACGATTATTACCTGCTGACCCGGGACGTGGATCCGGAAAGCCTGCGCCTGCAGTATGAGGAAGTACAGGCAGTCCGCTGGGCTGCACTGGAGGAAATCCTGGAAATGATTGATGACGGACGGTTTATTCCTTATGAAAAGGGCCTGATTGAGCTGCTCTTTTTCCAGAGGAATCACCGGGGCGCCCATACACGGAAAGATACCACGGGAGCCTGATTCCTGTGATAAGAGGAAAAATGGATAAAAACACGCTGTATGTTACCGATCTGGACGGAACCCTGCTGCGGAGTGACGCGACCCTCTCCCCGTATACGATTTCAACGATCAACAGGCTGACGGAACAGGGTCTTGCGTTCACGTACGCAACGGCCCGGTCCATTGAAAGCGCGCGGCCGATTGCGGGAGAACTGAATCTTCGTCTTCCGGCCATTACCCGCAACGGCGCTGTGCTGGCGGACAACGCTACCGGGAAACACCTGGAGAAGGCGCTTTTTACGGAAGAGGAAGTGGCCCTGCTGAAGAAGCTGCTGCCGGAACTGCCACGGTGCGGTTTTGTTTCCTGCTTTCTCGGGGAGGAGATGTTCAAGGCCTATGTTCCGGGAAATCTTGTTCCGGGAATGGTACAGTATGCGGATTATTACCGGGATGATCCCAAAATGAAACCGGTAAAAACCCTGGAGGAGATGTTTTTCGGCCAGCCCGGATATGTCACCCTGATTGACGACAGGGAAAAAGCCGCGCTGATCTATGAAAAAGTCCGGCAGTATTCCGGCTGGGAATGCATTTTCCAGAAGGATACCTACTGGGACGAGTACTGGGTGGAAGTCTGTCCGCGGAACTGTACCAAAGCCAAGGCGATCCTGAAAATGAAGGAGCAGTACGGATTCCGGAAGGTGGTTGCCTTCGGGGATTCCGTCAATGATATGCCCATGTTCCGCGCTGCGGACGAAGCCTACGCGGTATCCAACGCGCTGGAGGCACTGAAGGAGATTGCGACCGGGGTGATCGGCGGCAATAATGAGGACGCGGTGGCGCGCTTCCTGGAAAGCCGGGCGGCGGAGACAGAAAAGTGACTGTGAGGGAACCGGAAGCAAAATACCGGTTCCTATTTTTCTGAATGAGTCCTGTATTCCGCGCTTTTCAGGAGATATGATCAGCATAGAAAGAGACTGAACAGGCTGAAAAAAGCAGAGAAGGGGGCAAAACGATGTACTGCGAGAAATGCAGGCGAATCTTTGAAGAAGAAAAATGCCCTGTCTGCAGGCACAGCCGGGTCCGGAATCCTGAACCCGGCGACCTGTGCTTTCTGACAGAGCAGGACTATGTGTCTTCGGGAATCCTGGAGGATGTACTGAAGCAGGACGGAATTCCGTACCTGAGGAAGGATGTCATGGGCGCCGGAATGGCTGTCAAGGTCGGTCCCATGCTGGACCGGGGCCGGTTCTATGTCATGTATGAAAAGCTGCCGGATGCCCGGGCAGTTGTGGAAGAATTGTTCACCGGAATCCGGGATGAAGCCGGAGCGCCGGCAGATCAGGAGTGAGGACATGATTGCCGGTTTTGTGATCTGGAGCGCAGTAAGTCTTCTGCTGGTGGGAATCGGCGTCTGGTGCTGGCGGTCGGAAAAAGCCGTGGGCTTTTACACCGGCGTAAAGCCGCCGGAGGTGACGGACGTCCGGAAGTATAACCGTTCCGTGGGAAAACTGTGGTTTGTCTACGCGGTGCTGTTTGAACTGCTGTATGTCCCGCTGCTGATTCCGGCGCTGCATCATTCCGGAATCCTGTGGTTTGGTCTCGGTACGCCTGTGATTACGGCCGGCCTGCTGATCGGCTATCACCGTGTCCTGCAGCGGTACAGAAAAGTGTAAACGTTTCCTTATTGGAAAAACCCGGGTCCTGTGATATATTGTTTTTATCAGAATGAAGAGAGGCTATGCTTTATGTTCTTTGATGAAAACAGGCTCAGGGATCCGGATTTTTTTCGTGAGAACAGACTGGACGCGCACTCTGATCACGCGGTCGAGCCTGCGTACCGGCTGTGCCTGAACGGCCTGTGGAAATTTGCCCATGCGGTGAATCCCGCCCAGGTGAATCCCGGCTTTGAACAGCCGGAGTTTGACTGCCGCGGCTGGAACGATATCCATGTGCCTGCCCATATCCAGCTGGAAGGCTGGGGAACGCCCCAGTACGCCAATACGGAGTATCCCTGGGACGGGCTGGCGGATATCCGGCCCGGTGAGCTGCCGGAGAATTACAATCCGGTTGCCTGCTATGTGAAGTATTTCCGCCTGCCGGAGAATATGCAGGGCAAGCGGGTGTTTATTTCCTTCCAGGGCGTTGAGAGCTGCGTGGCCCTGTGGCTGAACGGAACCTATATCGGTTTCTCTTCGGACAGTTTCACGCCCCATGAATTTGAACTGACGGAGGCGCTTCGGGAGGGGGAGAATAAGCTGGCCTGCCGGGTCTACCGCTGGTGCTCCGGCAGCTGGCTGGAGGATCAGGATTTCCTCCGTTTTTCCGGAATCTTCCGGGACGTGTATCTTTATGCGGTCTCTTCCGTCCATGTATGGGATCTGAAGATCGTCGCGGAACCGGATGAAACCTTTGCGAACGGTATCCTGCGCTGGCAGGCAAAGACGGAAGCCCCTGCGGGAACCAGCCTGGCTGTCTGCCTGAAGGACGGGGATAAGGTGATCGCGGAGGGCGGCGGGGAAGTTTCCGGCCTGACGGAATCCAAAGGAGACCTTGCGGCGGAGAGGATCCGCCTCTGGTCCGCGGAAGATCCGTATCTCTATGAACTGCGGCTGACGCTGACTGCGCCGGACGGAACGGAGGAAACAGCGGTCCAGAAGGTGGGCTTCCGGAAGATTGAGATCCGGGACAGCGTTATTCGGGTGAATGGCGTCCGTGTGGTTTTCAAGGGCGTCAACCGTCATGATTTCTGCGGTGAAAGCGGCCGGGCAGTCACGGAGGAAAAGGTCCGCCGGGATCTGCTGACCATGAAGCGGAATAATATCAACGCCATCCGGACCAGCCATTATCCGAATGCCAGTATGCTTTACCGGCTGTGCGATGAGCTGGGCCTGTATATCATTGACGAGAACAACATGGAAAGCCACGGCATGTGGGACATGCTCTGGCAGGGCTATATCAAAACCGAACAGATGTTCCCCGGTGCGCAGAAGGCATGGGAACCGATGCTCCTGGACAGGGTCCGCTCCGTCACGGAACGGGACCGGAACCATCCCAGCGTGATTATCTGGTCATGCGGCAATGAAAGTCTGACGGGCCCTGTGATCCTGGCCATGAGCCGGGAGTTTAAGCGGCTGGATCCCACCCGCCCCGTGCATTATGAAGGGGATCACCAGGTGGATCACTTCGATCCGGCGCTTCGCCTGCGGGAGATTACCGATATTGAGTCGGAAATGTACACCCCGGCGGACCGGGTCCGCTCCTACCTGAAGGAACACCGGGAAAAACCGTTCATCCTCTGCGAGTACACCCATTCCATGGGCAACTCCAACGGGGCCATGCACAAATATACGGAGCTGGCCTATGAGGAGGAACTGTACCAGGGCGGTTTCATCTGGGACTTCATTGACCAGGGCCTGGTCATGCGGGACCGCTTCGGAAAGGAAACCCTCACCTACGGCGGCGACTGGGACGACCGGCCGACGGACGGGATTTTCTGCGGCAACGGCATTGTTTTTGCCGACGGCCGGGAAACCCCGAAGCTGCAGGAAGTAAAGTACAACTACCAGGATATTGTGGTCCGGGCAGACGCGAAAAAAATGGAAGTCATCAACCGGCACATGTTTACCTCCACCGCGGCATTCCGCTGCGTGGCGGTGCTGGCCCGGGACGGAAGGGAAATCGCCCGCCGGGAAATAGAGACCGACGTGGCGCCGCTCTCTTCCGCGGTCTATCCGCTGCCTTTCGGCAAACAGACGGAACCGGGCGAGTATACGGTGACCGTATCCTTCCGTCTGCGGAAAGATACCCCCTGGGCTTCCGAAGGCTTTGAGACTGCCTTCGGACAGGGCGTCTGGACTGTGGAGAAAAAGGAGCGTGTCTGCCAGCGCCTGAGCGGGGAGCTTTTCTTCATGAACAGCCCCTGGAATATCACCGTGCGCGGCGATCATTTCAGCGTTCAGTTTTCCCGGCTTACCGGCGCGCTGACCTCCTACCGCTGGGGCGGTACGGAATACCTGAAGGTACCGCTGCTGCCGAACTTCTGGCGCGCGCCCACCAACAACGATATCGGCAACCGCATGCCCCAGCGTTATGCCCAGTGGAAACTTGCTTCCCAGTATGTGACGGCCGGGTATCAACCGGAAACGGCGAAAAAGAACGCCGCGGTCCGGCCGGAAAAGCAGGCGGACGGCAGCGTGATCTTTACCATGACCTATGACCTTCCGACGGCTCCCGCGGCTTCCTGTTCGGTGACGTACAGGATCCGGCCCTGCGGACGGGTGGATGTCCGGCTGGATTATGATCCGGTGAAGGAACTGGGCGACATGCCGGAATTCGGAATGATTACCAAACTGGACGCGGATTATAACCGGGTACGCTTCTACGGGCTCGGACCGCAGGAAAACTATACCGATCGGCGGGAAGGCGCGCGGCTGGGTGTCTGGGCCTACCGTGCGGAGGAAAACCTGACGCCTTACCTGCTTCCCCAGGAATGCGGCAACCGGACCGGCGTCCGCTGGGCGGAAATAACCGACGCGAAGGGACAGGGCCTGAAGCTGTGGCTGAACGGAGGGGAATTCTCCGCTCTGCCCTGGACGCCCCATGAAATTGAGAATGCAGCCCATGGCTATGAGCTTCCGCCGGTGAATTACACCGTGCTGAAAATGAGCGCGCAGCAGATGGGCGTTGGGGGCGATGACAGCTGGGGAGCGCGCACCCATCCGGAATACCTGCTGGATGTATCAAAGCCGCTTCGCTTTGAATTCTCGTTCAGGGGAATCTGATACCGGTTTGAATCAAAAGAGGCACGGCCTGCGCCGTGCTTCTTTTATAGGATGATGTGTCGTATATAAATAAATATAAGTAATATATACTTGACACGGTGTCGTGTTTATGTTAATCTTCTGGCGAAGGGAGGGGGTTCCAATCGCACGCAACCTGAAAATCAAAGCCGCCCGGGCTGAAAAGGATATGACCCAGAAGGCCCTGGCGGAGGCTGTCGGCATTTCCCGGCAGACAATGAACGCGATTGAACAAGGGGAGTTTAATCCGTCCATCCGTCTCTGCCGTGCAATCTGCCATGTCCTTGGGAAAAGTCTGGATGATTTATTCGGAGAGGAGAATGAAGATGAAGCATAATGGTAAAAACACCCTGGATGAAATGCAGGATCAGAAGATGCTGAAGATGGAAGAATACGGCTACTGGATTCTTTTCTGGGGCCTGGCGCTCGCGGTTGTCATCCAGCTGCTGCTGGGCGGAAGCATCCGCCAGGTGGCGGGGGAACTGATTGTCCTGCTCCTTGGCGGCATATATGTGCTGGCCACTTCTATGAAAAACGGCCTGTGGACCAGGAACGCTGCGCCGACCCGGAAGGGTAACGCGGTCGCGAGTATCATTCCTGCGGCAGTCATCGGCGTTCTGAACGGGATTAAACTCGTCCAGAAAAAGAGCGCCGGGACGAATGATATTCTTCTTGCCGCGGTGTTTACGGTTGCGGCTTATGTGTTCTGCTTTATTGTCCTGGAAGTACTCAGGACGGCATATGAAAAAAGACGCCAGAAGCTGGATGAAACAGGCGAGGAGTGAGCATAAAAACCGGCGCGGTTCGTGTGAACCGCGCCGGTTTTGCAATCCGGGGAATTGATTATTCCGCCAGGCGGATGGAGGAGGCGATGTAGGCTTTCACCTGGTCCCATTCCTCATCGCCGTTCAGGGGCGTGCAGGCAAAGAGCAGAATCGTGGAATCGTTGACGGGCAGAAGAATCATGTCGATGCCTTCAGCCGGGTTTTCTATGCCGACGATCTGGAGACCGTTGGTGATGACCAGTTTGGCATTGTCAACATCCGCGCCTGCTTCTTTCAGGCCGGCAGCATACGTTTCCAGGCCGCCGGTCACGGTCAGGGCGTAAACAGAAACGGAGTAGGAAGTCCCTTCGTTGTCGGCCCCGAAAGCGGCGATCGGCGGGATTTCCGCCTCAATGGTGCTGACGTCGATGGCGGGCAGGTTGTTGGGAATCCAGTACAGGATGTTTCCGACGCCGTCAACGGCAATCTGCTGGGTGGAACCGTTGGCTTCCAGGTTGGGATTTTCGCTCAGGGAGTTTTCCCAGCTCAGTTCGGGAGTTTCTTCCGCCAGGGCGAAGGAGCACAGCAGGCACAGGGACAGAGCGACAGCAAGCAGCTTTTTCATAAAAACCTCTTCTCTCAGGGTGATCCCTGATCTTTTTTTGCGTCCGTTCATCAAAGACGCACATCATGACTATTATACAGAAAATGAATGAATATGCAAATAGAAACGGATTTTAATACAAACGTTTACGTGTTTATTGCATTTATCCTATTGACCGGGTAAGGATGCTTTGTATATAATGCGTGACGGATTGCTGTCTGAAAGGAACGGGTAGACATGAAAAAAATCATAGGCATTGTTTTGTTACTTGCGCTGCTTTTCGCCCTGGGATGTGTACGGGCTGAGGGGAAAACGACCACGCTGCTGGTCTACATGTGCGGAACCGATCTGCAGGAAGACGCCTGCGAGGATCTGGTGGAGATGGCTGAAGTGGAAGCCGGAGACGCCATTAACGTTGTGGTGCTGGCCGGCGGTGCGAAGGAATGGGACCTGGAGGATCTGAAGGGCAACAGCAGGACGCTGGCAGTGATCCGCGACGGCTATTTTGAAGAACTGCAGGACTGGGGAAAGGCTTCCATGGGCAGCCCGGACAGTCTGGTGGAATTTCTGCGTTACGGTCTGACGGAGTACCCTGCGGACCGGACGATCGCTGTGCTGTGGGACCACGGCGCCGGATCGGAAGGCGGCGTCTGCTTTGATGAAACCGCGAACGATGACGGCCTGACTGTTGTGGAAATCAACAGTGCGCTGGAAAACCTGGCCAGGGAGGTTCCCGGTTATCATATCAATATTTTCGGCTGTGACGCCTGCATGATGGCCACCTATGAGATGGCCGCCATGCTTTCCCATCACAGCATAGACTATTATGTGGCCAGCGAAGAGCTGGAACCCGGAACGGGCTGGGATTATACCGGCTGGCTGGATATGCTGAAGCAGGATCCGGATCTCTCGGATGAAGAACTCTGCGGCGGCATTATTGAAAGCTTTATCGAGCAGGGCCTGAACAATGACCCGGATGATTACCTGACCCTCAGTGCGGTAAAGCTATCCGCCATGGGTGAACTGGAAGCCAGCATGGAGAAATTCGCTTCCACAATGTCCGGTCAGATTGAGAACGGCAATATTTCCGCCATCCGCCGCGGCCGCAGCCGGATGTACACCTTCGGCTCCTTTGCGGACGGCAGCTGGGATATGGTGGACCTGGGAGCGGCGCTGGACGCTTATGCCCAGTTTGACGCGGAGACCGCGACCAGGGCGAAGCGGAGCCTTTCCGAGGCGGTCATCCTGAGCCGCCAGACAGACAACCTGGACACCTGTTCAGGCCTGTCCGTCCTGATTCCCCAGGACACAACGGAATCCTTTGAAGAGTACAGGGAAGGTTTCGATCTTTCCGGAATCATCCCGAACTGGGTGGATTTTGTCTGCGGCTATGTGGACCAGCTGCAGGGCGGAAGCTTCCATATCAGCGCGTCTTCAGCCTGCCAGTTTGAAGACAGTTCCTCTTTTTCCGATGCGAGTTTCTCTTCCTCCTCCTTCTGGAGCTCTCTGCTGTGGGACGATGAGGAAGAATGCTATACGGACGAGTACTATGAAGAGGATGAATATACCATCGGCGATGACGATGAAGGTTTCACGGCGGTCCTGTCCCAGGAGGACCTGGCCTACCTGGACTATGTGGAAGGTATGCTGCTGATGGATATCAGCGATGAGGAAACGACCGCCTATGTGGACTTCGGCCTGATGCAGAATAACCTGATTGACTGGGAATCCGGTACGGTCATCAGCCTGTATGACGGAACCTGGCCTGTGTTCGGCGGACAGCCCGTGCCGCTGTATGACCAGACCAGCAACGAGCACAGCCGCCGCAGCCTGATCCCGGTCAAGCTGAACGGGGAATACACCTACCTGGTGGTGGTGTTCCCGGCGGGCGGCACCGAAGGCCGGATTGTCGGCGCCAATGCCGGTTATGACGAGAACGGCCTGCCGATCCGCAGCACAACCCGGCTGAAGCCCGGCGATGAGATCATCCCGGTCTATACGCTTTATGTGGATGTGGAAGGTGAGGAAGACCTGCAGGAGACGGAATTTGAAGGAGATAAAATCATCTGGCAGGAAGGTATGACCGTCACCTATGAGGATCTGAGCGATGAGACGGATCCGCAGGAGATGCTCTTCTGCTTCATCTTCAATGATATCTTTGGCGAGGATTCCATGAGCGATATGATTGCCTTTGAACTGTAAGCGTTTGGTTCAAAACCCCCGCAAAGGGTATGATTGACGCAATGCGGGGGTTTATGTTAAAATACCTGTTGAAGTCTGTGAATGGAGGAATTAATCATGAAACATATTAAGACTTTGAATACCCGTAATCTGTGTGAAAGCGCCAAGAAGGGCGGCTGCGGCGAATGCCAGACGTCCTGCCAGTCCGCCTGCAAGACCAGCTGCGGTATTGCCAATCAGCAGTGCGAAAACAAGAAGAGCGCGAAGTAATTAACCGGGTTATCACTTATGCCGCCTTTCGGCGGCATTTTATGTTATCGGAGAAAGAAAATGATTCATCGTTATCATCTGGACGACTGGTATATCGTTATTGACACCTGTTCGGGATCCGTGCACGTGGTGGACGAGATCGCCTATGAGATCATCGGCTGCTACGAAGAGAAGTCCCGGGACGAAATCGTGGCGGAAATGGCCGCGCGCTTCGGGGAGGATCCCGCGGAAATCGGCGAGTGCTGGGATCAGATTACAGAGCTGAAGGAGCAGGGAACCCTGTTTTCCCCGGATGTGTTTGAGCCTCTGGCCGGAACGCTGAAGCAGAAAACAGCCGGTGTGGTGAAGGCTCTGTGCCTGCATGTGGCGCACACCTGCAACCTGAACTGCGCCTACTGCTTTGCCAGCCAGGGAAAGTATCACGGAGACCGTGCCGTGATGTCCTTTGAAGTGGGCAAACAGGCCCTGGATTTCCTGGTGGCGCATTCCGGCACCCGGCATAATCTGGAGGTGGACTTCTTCGGCGGGGAACCGCTGATGAATTTTGACGTGGTGAAGCAGCTGGTGGCTTATGCCCGCAGCATCGAGAAGGAAAAGAACAAGAACTTCCGTTTCACCCTGACCACCAACGGCATGCTGATTGATGATGACGTGATCGATTTTGCCAACCGGGAAATGAGCAACGTGGTGCTCAGCCTGGACGGCCGGAAGGAAATCCATGACCGCTGCCGGGTGGATTATGCCGGCAACGGCAGCTGGGACCGGATTGTGCCGAAATTCAAGAAGCTGGTGAAGGCGCGGGAAGGCAAAAACTATTATATGCGGGGCACCTTTACCCATGCGAATCCGGATTTCCTGAAGGATATCCAGACCATGCTGGATCTGGGCTTTACGGAGCTGAGCATGGAACCTGTGGTCTGCGCGGAGAACGATCCCGCGGCCCTGACGCAGGAAGACCTGCCCGTTGTCCTGCAGCAGTATGAGGACCTGGCCTGGCTGATGCTGAAGCGGAAGCGGGAAGGACGGCCCTTTACCTTCTATCACTACATGCTGGATCTCTCCGGCGGTCCGTGCATCTACAAGCGGATTTCCGGCTGCGGTTCCGGAACGGAATACATGGCGGTGACCCCCTGGGGCGACCTGTATCCTTGTCACCAGTTTGTCGGGGAGGAAGCTTTCCGCCTGGGCGATGTCTGGCAGGGCGTCACGAACACCGCTGTCCAGGAGGACTTTGCCTCCTGCAATGTCTATGCCCGGGAGGAATGCCGGGACTGCTGGGCCCGGCTTTACTGCTCCGGCGGCTGCGCAGCCAATGCGTATCACGCAACCGGCTCTGTCCGGGGCGTATACAAATACGGCTGCGAGCTGTTCCGTAAGCGGATGGAATGCGCGATCATGCTGCAGGCTGCCCTGCAGGCAGACGCCGAGGAACAACAGGATGGAGACGCCGATCAGTGATTTTGTCCGGGCTTATGCGGAATCGCATCCGGTGCGTATGCACATGCCGGGACACAAGGGACAACCGCTGACAGGACCGGAGGCGCTGGACCTGACGGAGATCGGGGGAGCGGACGTGCTGTACCGCTCTGAAGGGATCATCCGCCGGAGCGAGGAGAATGCCGCGGCCCTGTTCGGGACTGCCCGCACGGTTTATTCCGCGGAGGGCTCTTCTTTGTGCATCCGGGGCATGCTGTATCTTGCACTGATGACCGCAAAACGGAAGGGGATTCCTGCACGGCTGCTGGCCGGACGGAATGCCCATCATACCCTGATGACTGCCGCCGCCCTGCTGGACCTGGAAGTGGACTGGCTTGCGCCGGCGCCGGGGGAGGATCTGCTGTCTTGTGCGGTATCCGCGGAAACGCTGGAGAAAGAACTGAACCGGAAACCGTATATGGCGGTTTATCTGACGTCTCCGGATTACCTGGGAAGGCGGGTTGACCTGCGTGCGGCGGCGGAAGTCTGCCACCGTCACGGTGTACCGCTGCTCGTGGACAATGCCCACGGAGCCTATCTGAAATTCCTGCCGGAAGACAGCCATCCGATCACCCTGGGTGCGGATGCCTGCTGTGATTCGGCGCATAAAACCCTGTCCTGCCTGACCGGCGCGGCCTATCTGCATCTTTCGGCGAGCGCTCCGGCGGAGTGGACGGAGCAGGCGGAACAGGCCCTGTCCCTGTTCGCTTCCACCAGCCCGTCCTGGCTGATCCTGCAGTCGCTGGACCGGATGAACCGGGAACTGGCCGGGGATTATCCGGCCCGCCTGCGCCGCAGGAAGGAGCAGCTGCTGACAATCAAAGAAACCCTCCGGGCGGAGGGCTGGACGCTTATCGGAGATGAACCGCTGAAGCTGACGCTGCGTGCGGCGGACCGGGGCTATACCGGGGAGAAACTGCACAATATCCTGCGAAGCAAAGGGATTGAGTGTGAATTTGCGGACCGGGAATACCTGGTGATGATGCCTTCCGCTGACACGCCGGACGCGGATCTGGAACACCTGGTTTCAGTACTTCGGGCGGTTCCGCGGAAAGCGCCGCTGCAGCAAAAGGCTCCGACGCTGCCGGTTCCGGAAAAGGCAATGTCGATCCGGGAAGCCATGTTCTCCCCGCGGGAGACCTTGCCGACGGATCTGGCTGTGGGCCGGGTGCTGGCAGACGCCTGCGTCAGCTGTCCGCCGGCGGTGCCGGTGATTATCGCCGGGGAAAGAATCACGCCGCAGGCTGCGGAGTGCATGAAGTATTACAACATCACAGCATGTGATGTTGTAGTTAATTCATAATTCACAATTCATAATTATGATTACTGACAACATATAAAAAGCCATTTCTGCTCCATTGCGAAATGGCTTTTTGCATGGTGAGATGGTCTGCCAAATAATCATTGTGAATTATGAATTATGAATTGTGAATTACGCATTGGAGCAGATCATTTCATAATCTGCTCCAATGCGTATAACGCCGCCAGGTGGGCCGGATACAGGGCATAGCCGATCCACCGGGGAATTTGCAGGTCTTTTTTGAAACGGATGAGGATCAGCGGCAGGGCCATCAGCGCATAGGTTTCCATCCGCATGAAAGCTGAAAGAGGCTGGGACAGGACGCCCGGAAGGACATTCAGGTCGATGGGCAGGCCGAACAGGCTTTTGGTGACGCTGTAGAAAGAACCCCAGAACAGAAAGTAGGAGACCATCACCGCGGCAATACCCGGGCGGCTTTCCTGCACCGCGTAGAGCAGAACAAACAGCAGGACGCCTTTCCAGCCGTAATCCGCGCCCGTATAAATTGCAATCATCATGGCCAGTACCGGAGCCCAGATCTGGCTCAGGTATTTCTTTTCCCGGATGCCCCACAGGGCGCACAGGCCCAGGAACAGCGTCAGGAAGATGTTGGGCTGCCGCCAGGTATGGTTCAGGGCAAGGTTATACAGCGGCTGGGAAACAAGGCCGGTGATCAGGATGCGCAGCAGGTATTTCGGCACGCTGCGGGTATAGTGAAAGCCGACAATCAGGCACCAGGCGTAAATCGGAAAGGCGATCCGGCCGAGCATCCGCATTTCCGGAATGGAGGGAAAACACATCTTGCCCGCGTGGTCGATAAACATGAACACCAGGGCGACGATTTTCAGCCAGCTGGTCGCGGTGTTGCCGGCAGGCTTGCGGGAACGTGATAAAGCAGTTTCCATGGGTGTGCTCCTTCCTGTACAGATCTGCGGCTTGGGACGGGTTGAAAGGATTATAACACAGTTTTATGGTTTCATAACAGTGGCGCGGGGGACTTTCAACCGGATCAAAATAATGTGTATTTCTTTCCGGATAAATACCATATGTACCTCTTGCAAACCGTTGATTTCTTTGATATAATCCGTATCTGGCACATCCTTGCGCTGCAGAAAGCAGCGCCAAAAGTCCGTGAGGAGGTGAAAGAATGATGAACAGGTATGAAATGATCTACATCATCGACGCTGATCTGGAGGAAGCCGCCCGCAAAGAACTGATTGAAAAGGTTTCCGCGCTGATCACCAATAACGGTGGTGAGATCGAGAAGGTCGATGAAACATGGGGCAAGCGCCGCCTGGCCTATGCGATCGACTACAAGACCGAAGGCTGGTACGTGCTGGTGAACTTCAAGGCACCGGTCGAACTGCCCCGCGAGCTCGAGCGTAACCTGCAGATCAACGAGAACGTTCTCCGTTATCTCGTGATCAAGCTGGTCGAGAAGCGTTCTTCGGTGAAGCCCCGTGCTGAAAGGCCGGCTCCCGTTGCCGCTCCTGTGGATGAAGCTCCCGCTGCTGAGGAAGCCGCTCCTGTTGCTGAGGCCGTTGCCGCAGCCGCAGAAGAAGCTCCCGCTGCTGACGCAGAGTAAGATCTGAGAGGAGAGGGAAACATGAATAAGCTGACAATCATCGGTAATCTGACCCGTGATCCTGAACTGCGCACCACCACCACTGGTGTGAACGTCTGTGACTTTACCGTTGCGGTAAACCGCAGGCAGCGCCGTGACGCCCAGGGCGGACAGCCTGAAGCGGATTTCTTCCGTGTGACTGCCTGGCGTGAACGCGGAGAACTCTGCGCCAAGTATCTGGCAAAGGGCCGCAAAGTGTGCGTCATCGGACCGGTCAGCGTCCGTACCTATACAGGCAACGACGGTACAACCCGTGCGAGCCTGGAGGTAACGGCTGATGAAGTGGAATTCCTTTCTTCCCGGAATGAAGGAGAAGCCGGCGGCTATGCTGCTTCCGCTGCTCCCGAAGCTCCCTCTGCTGATTCCCAGGCAGCCGGTTTCACTGCTGTTGAAACCGATGAACTGCCGTTCTAACGCTCGAAAAGGAGGATAAAGCCAATGTCTGAAGAACGTGGCGAAAGAAGACCGCGCCCCCGCGGAGGACGTCGTCCCCGCCGGAAGGTTTGCAGCTTCTGCGTTGACAAGATTGAATACATCGACTACAAAGATATCAACCGCCTGCGCCGCTTCACCAATGAGCGCGGCAAGATTCTGCCCCGCCGGATGAGCGGCAACTGCGCCAAGCATCAGCGTCAGCTGAGCGAGGCCATCAAGCGCGCACGTGCCATCGCCTTGATGCCCTACACGGTGGAATAAGATGTAGAGAAACAGCTCCGAGCAATCGGAGCTGTTTTTTTATTCATAATGATATATACCATATGTCCTAAAGCGGATTTGATCATGGAATTTCCGTATCTTCCGGGTGGAGGCGCTTCCATGCTTCCACCGCGATTTCCGGCAGCAGGTTGTACAGGATCATCAGGTCCCCGTTCTTCCGGCTGCGGGTTTTCTCATTGACGGGGATGTAGGTCAGGTCGTTCACGTCTTCTTTTTTCGGCGCTTCCGCGATGAATACATCCCAGGCGGCTTCCTGCAGCGCTTCTGCTTCCGGCAGGGCACGGAGGGAAGCGGCCTTTTCCTTTGCTTTTTTCAGGGCGTCATATATGCCGAGGATACCGCAGACCAGGGCGGCGATTCCCAGCAGGAGAAAGACCTGCCGGTTGTCCTTCAGGAAAAGGAAGGTGACCGCCTCTATCAGCAGCCCGGCAGCAAAGACGGCGCCGAACCGGATCAGCTGGGGTTTGACTGCCCGGACAGGATCCAGGGACAGCTTCAGCTGTTCCTGCGCGCAGTGTTCACAGACCCCGTCCTGCTTTTCATCGCCCAGTGCCTGGACTTTCCGTTCGCCGCCGAGGCCCCGTACGGGAAGCGTACGGACCTCCAGCGCCCGGATCGGATATGCGGCAGGATTGCCGCACCGGATACATTTATCAGGCATATGCTTTATTTCCTTATGACTGAAATAACGGCAGAGACAGCCAGGCTGTCCCTGCCGCGGGAATCATTGATAATTCTGAATGAACGAATTATACCACAATAAACTGGGACAGGACAGACAGCATCAGGCTGGCCAGCAGCAGGATGATTGCGCCGCCCAGGCGGGAGGAAATCTGTGCGAAAGGCATCAGTTCCATCCGGTTCGCGGCGGACAGCACAGCCACGTCGCCGGTGCCGCCCATGTTGGACATGCACAGGCCGGCGGTGACGCCGGATTCGAAGGGATAGAAGCCAACCAGCTTGCCGACCAGGGCCGCGCCGACGAAGGCGCCGATACAGGTTGCCGCGCACAGCACCAGGTAAGTGACGCTGAAGGAGGAAATCACGGTGGAGATTTCCAGGTAGCAGATACCGATACCGACCAGCAGCATGTTTGTCAGATTCTTCATGATGAACTGGAACCACTGATAGCAGGCAATTTCAATCCGCTCGGGGATAATGTTGGTGATCTTGCAGATGGCCACCGTGATGATCATCCAGGCATAGGCGTGGATGGTAATGCCGGTGCCGAGAGCCTTCCAGGCGCCGGCCAGGATGAAGCCCCAGGCGAAGAACGCGCCGGAGACCAGCAGGCCGATACCCATGTTCGGCAGGCTGATTGCATTGCGCTTGGCCTGCATTTCCGGACTGATTTCCAGTTCCTTGGGATCGATGGAACCGGCCTGCATCAGAGCGCCGTTGCCGTTCATCTTACCCTTGATAACCTTGACCAGGATACCGGCCAGCACGATGGAGACCGCGTTGCCGATGGCAACGGCCGGCGTCATGACGGACAGTGCCTGTTCGGCGGTCATGGCGCTGCTGGATTCAAAGATCTTGGAAAGGGGAGTCGCGCCGGCACCCATGCCGCCGCCCATGATCGGCAGGGCGATCAGCAGCAGGGCGTTCATGACCGGGTAACCCATGATGGCCGCAATACCGCAGCACAGGCCGAAGGCCAGGATCAGGCCGCCGAAAATGGCGGGGAAGTACCGGGCCGCGGCTTTCATCAGCAGTTTCCGGTTCATGCCCAGGATGGAACCGGTGATCAGGGCGGCGATATACCAATCCAGGAATGCGCCGTCTCCCTTAAAGAACTTGGTGATTCCGCCGACAAGATCCAGTTTGCCGAAGGGGAGGGTCATGTTGTAGACGGTCGCACCGTCCACGGTTTTGGCGGCCGGGAGAATCCCGAAGTAGACCAGCAGGGCGGAACCAAAGATACAGACGATGGCGCCGCCGCCGAGGAAATCCTTGATGATCGGGGTATGGTCGCCGATCCAGCCCAGGATGGTTCCGAGCACGATCATAAACAGGAAGCAGCCGGTCATCCCTACGGGCAGTACGCCCAGGTAGGTGGCCGCGATTGTCACCGCGGTGATGATCAGGAAGATCGGCAGGGGAAGGTTAAACAGCTGGAACGGTTTTTTCTCCTTGGGTACGGTAGTCACAGACACTCCTCCTTATAATAGATTGGGGAACCGGAACCGGGGGGTCAGATCCGGGCGACGCCGCTGTCGCGTGCCGCCTTCGCAACCGCCGCTGCCACGGCGGGTCCGATCCGTTTGTCAAAGGCCAGGGGAAGAATATAGTCGGACTTCAGTTCTTCGTCGGAAACCAGGCCGGCAAGCGCGAGGGAAGCGGCCATTTTCATTTCTTCATTGATGTCTGTGGCCCGGACATCCAGCGCGCCGCGGAACAGGCCGGGGAAACACATGACGTTGTTGATCTGGTTCGGATGGTCGCTCCGTCCGGTACCGACCACGGCCGCACCGGCAGCCAGCGCTTCGTCCGGCTCGATTTCCGGCGTGGGGTTGGCCATCGGGAAAATGATGGGGCCTTCCGCCATGGAGCGGACCATGTCCTGGCTGACAATATGCGGCGCGCTGACGCCGATGAATACATCCGCACCCTTCATCGCGTCCGCCAGTTTTCCGGAGAACTTTTCAGGATTGGTGATTTTTGCCATCGCTTCCTGGGCGGGGTTCATCTGTTCCCCTTCGCACAGGATGCCGAAGCGGTCCACCATCTTCATGTGCTTCACACCCAGGTTCAGCAGGTGTTTGCCGATGGCGATGCCGGCGCTTCCGGCGCCGTTGATGACGACCTTTGCCTCACCGATGTCCTTTTTGACCACCTTCAGGGCGTTGATCAGCGCGGCGCCCACAACCACGGCGGTACCGTGCTGGTCATCGTGGAATACGGGGATGTCGCACAGCTCTTTCAGTCGGCGCTCAATCTCAAAGCAGCGGGGCGCGGCAATATCTTCCAGGTTAATGCCGCCGAAGCTGCCGGAAATCAGGTAGATGGTCCGGACGATTTCATCCACGTCCTTGCTGCGGATGCAGATCGGGAAGGCGTCCACATCGCCGAAGGCCTTGAACAGGGCGCATTTGCCTTCCATAACAGGCATACCAGCTTCCGGGCCGATGTCACCCAGGCCGAGCACCGCGGTACCGTCCGTGATGACGGCAACCAGGTTGTGCCGGCGGGTCAGCGTGAAGGATTTGTCATAATCCTTCTGGATTTCCAGACAGGGCTGGGCAACGCCGGGCGTATAGGCGACGGACAGATCATCTTTGTTTTTTACGGGGACACGGGAAACAACTTCAATTTTACCCTGCCATTCACCATGCAGGCGCAGGGACTCCTCAGCGTAATTCAAAGGGATGCCCTCCTTATGATTGTTTTTTGGATGTATTCATTATAATGGAAAAATCGGAAAATAACAAGGCCAAATATGGCAAACTTTGGATGCGCTTGAATGGGGATAAGGCGGATAGTATAATAATCATATCGAAAGGATCATGTCGGGAGGAGTAAGGATGCTGGAGAGTTTCCTGGTTGCATTCAACGCGGTGGCGCCGTTCCTGATTCTCCTGGGGATCGGTTTTGCGGCTGTCCGGCTGAAATGGACGGACCGGCCTTTTATGGACCGACTGAACGCCCTGAACTATAAGCTCTTTTTTCCTTTCCTGATGTTCAACAATGTCTACAGCGCGAAACCGGAGAACATGCCTTCCGTGAAGCTGATGCTTACAGGAGCCCTTTCGGTTTCCCTGCTGGTGGTGCTTCTGGTCCTGATCGTGCCGAAGATCGTGAAGGAGAATCCCCGCCGCGGCGTGGTGATCCAGGGGATCTTCCGCAGCAATTTCATTATTTACGGGATTCCGCTGACCACTTATGTATTCGGAACGGAAAAATCCTCCATCTGCGGCATGATGATCATGATCATGGTTTCCCTGTTCAATATTGCCGCGGTGATTGTGCTGGAGCTGTTCCGGGACGGCGGAAAAATCCGGCCCGGCGCGCTGGTGCTGGGGATTGTGAAAAACCCGCTGCTCCAGGGCTGCGTTGTCGGCCTGCTTTTTTACCTGCTGCAGATTAGGCTTCCGTCTTTCATTGCCACGCCTGTCTCCTCCCTGGCGGGGGCGGCGACGACGATTGCACTGGTGGTGCTGGGCGCGAACCTGAAGTTTGACGAATTAAAAAAGAACAGCCGGACAATCAGCGTGGTGCTGGTCATCCGGCTGATCCTGCTGCCGGTTGTGATGATGACGTTTGCATACTTTATCGGCCTGCGGGGGGTGGAGCTGTTCCTGATCCTGATGATCTTCGGAACGCCTGTGGCCACCTCATCCTATCCCATGGCCCAGAATATGGGCGGGGATGGACAGCTTGCGGGCCAGCTGGTCTTTGTCAGCACGGTGGCGTCCCTCGCGACGATTTTTGCCTTTATTTTCACCCTGTCCCGGCTGGGACTGCTGTACTGAATCCGGAGCTGCTTACGGAAGACTGCCGGTGAGCATTCCTTCAGGCAGGGTGATGGTATTGACGGTTGCGCCGATGGAGGCGTTCCGCAGTGAAAGGCTCAGCTGCTCCTGCAGCAGGGCGTTATGATTTTCCAGGGTGGTGATGCCCGCAGAGAGCTGGCCGATTCTCTGCCCGCCGGCATTGAGCGCGGCCAGGTCTGAGAACAGCACGCTGAAGAAGAGCACAAGCACCAGCGTCAGCGTGATCAGCAGCACATCCCGCCGGATCCCGCGGGAGGAAAAGACGGGCAGCGTACGGGCGGTTTCCGTAACGACGCTGTTGTATTTTCTGGATTCGTAGTCCAGCCCTTTTGTCCAGTCCTGAACCTGCAGGGAAGCATAGGGATTCTCCGCCGGCTGGCGGCCGGGGACGGGAAACAGGCCTTCCTGCTGCGGAAGGGCATATCCCTGTATGGTGTTCATACGACGAACTGCCAAAGCTGCTTCCCCATTTCATTTGTGGTTTTCTGGGCGCTATTATACCATATATTGTAGATAATGATATTACTTTTCTGTTAATAATCCATACAAATTCGTTACCGGTAAAAGCCTTGCAAGGAATCCGGCTGTTTTTCAGTTACAGCCCTGCCTGCAGCCAGCTGCCGTCCACGGCGTTGATATAGCTGTTGCCGACGCGCCAGGCCAGGGTGGCAGAGGCTTCTTTTCCGTCCAGATGCATAAACCAGCATTTTTCCGGAGACTGACCGGTCCTGCCCGCCTGGGTGAAGATGGAGACGATTTCCTCTTCGGAAAGCAGGCTGTCGGTATAGGAAACGGGCTCAAAGGTACACCAGCTCCCCCCCATAAACATGAGACCGTGTTCATCGGAAAAGACCACTTCCATCACGCATTTCTCCATATGCGCGTTCAGGCCTGAACCGACTTCCAGGGATTCCTCCGACCAGCGGACCGGAAGCCCCTCCAGGGTTTCCTCAAAGACAGCTTTTCGGCTTTTCAGGCCTCCCGCGTACCGGCCGAGCGTGCAGAAGTATAACGGCTTTGCCTGCCAGCTTTCCCCGTTCATGCCCAGCAGATCAAGGGCTTCAGCGGCGGCACTGACGGTTTCTTCTGCCCGGGGTGCGCTGAATCCGCTCTCTTCCGGAATGACGTTGTACATATCCTGGTAATAATACGGTCCGTCCGGTTCATCATAGACCCAGACGATCCAGGGCATGCTCTGGATGCCGGCAATTTCCGCGAAAAACGGTTCGTAGTTTTCGAGAACCGGGCGGTTTTTATCGGGCCTGGAAAGGTTCAGGGCTTTCAGGTTTTCCGGATGATGCTCCCAGCTGCAGACCTTCCATACGCTGACCTGTTTCCCGCCGGCCGGGGCCGCGCTTTCCGCAGGGGCGCAGCAGCAAACGGATAAGGACAGTAAAAGGCACAGCAGCAGGCTGATGATTCTTTTTTTATTCATTGCCGGCTTCCTCCTCCGCATAGGTATGGTCGTGATAGTAATCCAGGAGTGCGGCGGACTCGGCGTCATAGTATTCGAGCATGACGACGGTGCCGGTCAGATAGGAGATGTCCGCCTGGTAAACGGCTCCGTCAGTCAGGGTCACCCGGATTTCCGCACACCAGGTATACTGGTTGATCCGGGATTCCCGCCAGGGCTGCACCTGCGCGATTTCAACAGCAGGATCAGTGCACAGGGAGGCAATGGTTTCCCTGGCAATTTCAGACCAGCGGGGATCCCAGGGGTCCATCCGGATGTCTGTGTGCTGCTCCGGCGACTGAAGAACCCGGGGATCGGGGTCGGTCCGGGCCTGAATCAGCTTCCCGGAAGAAAGTTCGATTTCGCCCAGCCAGCTGTGTGAAGAAAAGGATCCGGCGTCTTCAAAACAGGCGGAATAAACCGTCCGCGAATCACCCCAGTAATTATCGCTTTCTCCGGAATAGTCGGAATTCAGCATATGAACCGCGGAGGCGGGCATTCCCATCCGCCTGCTGAGTTCCTGGCGAAGCAGGGTTTCATATTTGCTGATTTCTGTCGGCTGGATTGCGGGTTCCGGGTTCTCCAGAGCGTAAATCTGCAGCAGCTCCTCATCCGTAAGCCGGCGCGCGGGAAGAAAACTGAAATACTCCGGGCCGCTGAAAGACTCCGGATCGTCTGCCAGCCAGACGCGGCCGATGCCGTCGTCCTCCACAGACGGGGTGAACGGGGTTTCCGGTCGCAGACCTGCACGGTTGAATTGTTCTCCGAGGGAGAAAAACCGCTCCCGTTCATCGCCTTTCCAGTCCCGGGTTTCCGTGATGGCTCCGCCCCGCATGCAGTTGCGCCAGTTCAGCAGATCCGGATCGAACCGGATCCCGGCTTCCAGGAATGCGCCGGCAATCTGCAGCAGTTCACTGTCCGTCATTTCCCGGCAGGGCAGGATCAGGTACCAGTCTTCTCCCTCATACTGATCCCGGGGAAGCTGAATCAGGGATACGGTTACCCCCTCCATTTTATTCAGGACGCTGCTGTCCGGCTTTTCGTCGTCTTCCGCGCGGCGCCGGATATCGGCAAACCGAAGCTTTTCGGAGGCGGACATTTCAGGAAGCATGTAGGGCAGGTGAGGGCTATAGGGTTCGTAATACGGATCCAGATCCTCAAATGAATACTCGTTTTTTCCCGGCACAGGGTTCGGCATGGGCGGTGTGGTGGGCAGGATCTCAACCGCACTTTCCGCGGCCGCGGCCAGCGGAAGCAGGATTGCGCACAGGGCGGCAATCAGTCGTTTTCCGGTCATCCTGATCATCTCCTTTTTATCGGTATTGCTTTCAGGGACATCCCCATCATGCCACGGGGGATGTAAAGGAGTCATCAACAGCCGGTAAAGATGTTGTAAAGGTAATCCGGGTGCCTTTCCCGGGCGCGGAATCGAAGGACAGGGTTCCCTTGTGGAGCTCCGCAATGCGCCTGCACAGGCTCAGCCCGAGGCCGGCGCCTCCGTGCCTGCGTGTCCGGGCTTTATCCGCTTTCCAGAAAGGCTCGCAGATATGCTTCAGGACTTCCTCCGACATACCGGGACCCTGATCTTCCACGGTGAATCCGCCCGGAACAGCGGTCAGGGTAACCGTCATTCCGGATTCGGACACATGAAGGGCATTGGCGGTCAGATTGTCACACAGAAGAGAAAGCAGTTCGCGGTCTCCGGTGATGAGGCTGTCTGTGCCCCGGACCTCGATGGCAATACCGGCCGCCTGCTCCCACAGCCGGTCAGCGGTATCGTGAAGCAGACCGGAAACGGAAACGGGTTCGGTTTCCAGCTCCTCGTGCCGCAGGACGGTCAGTTTCATCAGCTGCTGATCCATATCGGACAGCCGGCGGATTTCCCGGGCCATGCTGTCGGTGATCCGGATCCGCTCTTCCGCGGACAGATCATGCTGCAGCAGGCGGGCGTTCCCCAGCAGGGAAGTCAGCGGGGTGCGCATTTCGTGCGCCAGGGCGTCCAGAAGCGTCTGCCGGGCTTCACTTTCCTCCCGCAGCTGGTTTTCCCGGTCCGCTACCGCGGTCTGCATTTCAGAAAACGCCCGGGCAAGCGTGCCGATCTCATCCCGTCCGTTTGTAGGCAGCGGAACGTTCTTTCCCGTGTGCTCCGTTATGGCGCGGGCAGCCTCGGTCAGCCGGGAGACCGGACGGATCACGACGCCTGCAAGAATCAGCGTCAGCAGCGTCAGCAGGGCAGACGCGATAACAGCGGACAGATAGGCAAAGGTCCGGTACTGGTCCTTCAGCCGGTACAGGTCGCTGATATCCCGGAGCAGGATCATGGTCATGCGGGGGGAGACAGACTCCGCGACCGCATAGTATTCCGGAGAACGGCTGTCGTCCAGCATGGCTGTGCGCTGGCCGGTCAGAAGCGCCTCATAACCCGGACCCGGGAACTTCGCTCCGGCGATTGGCTTGCCGTTCCAGCAAAAAATCAGTTCGATGCCCTGGCTCAGGTAATACGTACGCAGTTCTGCGGCACGGCTGACGGCAGTCGAATAGACCAGGGATTTCATTTTATCCTGGACTTCCCGGAAAACAATACTTTCTGTCAGCTGAATCCGCTCCTTTTCCTGCCGCAGAAAAAGGCTGAAACCGTGACTGCTCATGAACCAGGCCATGAAGAAGAAAATGGGCACTGTCACAGCCAGGATCAGCAGGGAAAGCTTTTTCCTCATAGCCTGTCTGTCCCTCCGGCCCAGCGGTATCCGTATTTGAAGACGGTTTCAATGGTTCGGGCGCCCAGCTTGGCCCGCAGGTGCTGTACATGTACATCCACAGTGCGTGTTTCGCCGATGAAATCCCAGCCCCATACGGCGGAAAGGATTTTATCCCGGCTGAGGGCGGCGCCTGCGTTGTCGGTCAGCAGCGCCAGCAGGTCGAACTCTGTTGTGGTCATGGTGACCGGTTTGCCGTTCAGTGTGACCGTCCGGGCTTCATGATCGATTACCAGGCCGCCCTCTGTATAGATTTTCGGCTGCGTCCGCCGCAGAATCACGTCAATCCGGGCCAGAAGCTCTTCCGGCTCAAAAGGTTTGAGAATATAATCCTCCGCTCCCATGCGCAGACCGGTTACCCGATCCTCCACCGCGGTCCGGGCAGTCAGGAAGAGCACGGGAATGCCGGACAGAATCAGGTCCCTGGCCAGGGAGAAACCGTCTTCATCGGGCATCATAATATCCACCAGCGCCAGGTCCGGAGATTCCCGGGCTATTTTCAGCCGCGCCTGCGCAGCGTCATGTGCCTCAATGCCGTTATGCCCCGCAAGCTTCAGAACCATCCGCAGCATATCGCGGATGGCCGGTTCATCATCCACAAACAGAATCGTTGCCATTCTATATCACCCGGTTACAAGTATATCATAGGGACACCCCGAAAGATGTAACGATGATGTAAAATGTACGACTTCTGCGCAAAAAACGCTTGACACGGCCTGCGTAACGTTGTATAGTCTGTGCAATCTTTCAGGAAAGGAGCTCTTCCAATGAGGAACGTAAGGATCAGTAAGTACCTGTTGACTATTCGTGAGACTAAGTTCATACCCCTCGGATCTGTGTCCGCCAGGCTGAAGAGCTCCGGAGTATAATTCCAGGCCCTGCTCGGTTTATACGGCCGCTTATCCGAATGGGTAAGCGGCCTTTTTGTATCCTTTGTTCTTCCGGAAACCGGGAAAGACCGGGCAGAACCTGGCAAAAAACAATGTGTATCAGGAAAGGAACGGATGATGATGAGAATGATTACAGCGGGACGGACCCGGCTGCTGCTGAGAAACAATAAAGCGGTGAGGCGTTTCGGGACGGTGCTGACCGATAACAGGAAGAATATAACCTGACGGATAAGATTATCAGCCTGTCTTCAGTGAAACAAAACTGCCGCACCGGCAGAATAACAGCCTGAATCAACGAAGCCGGACGGAAACCGGCAAATCGGACAGTGTGTTTCGTGTACCCAAAAAACGGATAACAAAACCCGCGCAGCAGCGGGCAGGAAAGAAAAGAGGTCATTGATTATGTGTCACTGGAAAAATATCGGCCCTGAATGGAAAACGGAGGACGTTTTCCAGGTTCGGGAAATACTCAGGGGAGAACATATCCCCTTCAAAATGCCTTTTTCGGACATCTTTTTTGTAAATGAGTTTCACAGGCCTGCGGAGGACAAAAGATGGACTGTGATGGTCCGGGAAAAGGACTGGGAAAAGGCGGTCCGCATGCTGATCCGGGAAAACCTGATCCGCGGGGCGGAACTTGAAATCTGCGCTGTCGAAATGGTTCCGGAACCTGAACGGACTGTTCTGTCCGGCGTCCCTGTCCCCTCCCGCTGAAGGAGGGGACGCTAATGGTAAAAACCGTTTTTGTACAGACAAAAACGGTTTTGATCTTTTGTTTGCAGTATGCTCTGTGTTACAATAACCCAATAAGGACGGGACAGGGATCCTGCGCCGGAAAACCGGGAAAGGAGGACGCGGAATGGAGAATTCGCTGGCGATCGAATTGCTGAATAAGCATTTCATATCAATCCTGCTGGTCATCGGTTTCTCCATGAAGCTGTGGAGTCAGCGGCGCGCCGGGGACCGCCATCTGTGGTGGTACTGGCTTACTGTTTTCAGCACGATGGTTCTCATCGTGGCGGACAGCTTTGAGCTCTGGGCCCAGGGCGATCCTTCCCGGCGTTTCTTCAGGATGTTCTTTTCTGTGGTCGGTTATATCATGCGGCCGGCAGCAGCAATGAGCATTGCCATGATCGTTTATCCGGAGAACCGCAAACCCCGCCTGATCTGGATTCCGTTCGTCCTGAACGCGCTGGTCTATTGTACGGCGTTCTTTTCCCCTATTGCGTTCTTCTTCAGGCAATCGGATTACACTTTTGTCCGGGGCCCCCTGGGATATATGGTGTTCAGCGTATGCTTTTTCTATATTGTTTTCGCGGTGCTGACAACCTGGAATCGCTTCAGGCATGAGGATCACAGCGGGGACCGGTTTGTGCTGTACTTCTGTGCCCTGGCCTGCCTTGCCGCGGCCCTGATTGACTGGCAGACCGAAGGGGCGAATATCAATCCGACCATTATGATCAGCGGTATTTTCCTGTACATGTTCCTCCGGTTTTATGATACGGACCGGGATCCGCTGACAGGTCTGAGAAACCGTATGAGCTTTTACGCGGACTGCAAGCGGTACGGCCAGCTGATCAATGCGGTGGCTTCCGTGGACATGAACGGGCTGAAGGAACTGAACGATACCAAAGGACATGAAGCGGGAGACAAAGCCCTGCAGGCTATTGCGGACAGCCTGAAGGATGTGGCCGGAAGACGGATTATGGTATACCGGATCGGCGGGGATGAATTCATCATCCTGTTCATCCGCCAGGACCAGATTGTGGTCAGCGACGTGATGCACCGCGTCAAGAAGATGATTGCGGACAGCGGTTATTCTGTTTCCGCGGGATACACGATGCGGGGCGGACGGGATGAGGAAATCACCGAAATGCTTCGCGTATCGGACGAACGCATGTACGCGGACAAGGCGGAATATTACCGGAGGATCGGCCGGGACCGGCGGATCCGGTAAAACCAGAGAGCATAAAGAAGGATGGACCGAAGGGCCCATCCTTTTTCTGACCGGGTCAGTATTTTTTTCTGAGATGGCTGAAAACCGCGATGCCGAGAATGATCTGGATCAGCAGGATCGCGCCCAGCACCAGGATGGTAAGCCGACTGTCCCGGATCACCCCGGCGGCGTCCAGCACGGCGAGAATCATCATCGTGACTGAAATGATTCCCAGACCGGCGGAGTAAGCGATCCGGCCGGACTGATCCTTCAGTTTCCGGTTCAGTTCGTCATTGACTCCGATTTCCTTGTTTTCCAGGATTTCCCGGTATTGCTCCGACCGGTCGGGCGCGGACCAGCGGAAGAAGCGGATCACCATGCCGATACCCAGGCAAAGGCCGGCTCCAGCGACGCCCCAGAAAATGCCGTCAAAAGCGGTTTCCGTAAGGAGCGCTGCCGCAAGGGCGGCGGCTCCCGCCAGCGTCAGGATGACGCCGGTAATCAGTTCACTTTTCTTCATGGTTGTTTCCTCCGTTCCTGATAAAAATCTCCTCGATTGTTTTCCCGAAGAAATCCGCAATGTCAAACGCCAGATCCAGGGATGGGTTGTACCGTCCCGTCTCGATGGAACTGACGGTCTGCCGGGATACGCGGATGGCCTTTGCAAAATCCTCCTGGCTGAGTCCGCGCTCTTTTCGCAGTTGTTCCACTCTGTTTTCCACTGATTGTTCACTCCTTTCAGGAATGTAAAGGTTCCTTTACAAAAAGAAGCTTAACACACTCTTTGGAGTATGTCAAGCTTCCTTTACATTTTTTGTTGTTTTTTTACTCTTCGTTCACCACGTTCCGGGCCCAGAAGTCGGATTTAAGCATTATCAGGCCGATAATGACCTTCAGGATGTCCACAAACTGCACGCAGCAGTATACCTGGGTGATGGTGAGCGCGGTATACCGGGTGAGGACAAATGCCAGCGGCACGACGACGACCCAGGTGTAGACGGCGTCAAACAGGAAGGTAATTACCGTACGGCCGCCGGAACGGATGGTAAAGTAGGTCACGTGGGCAAAGGAATGGATCGGCAGGGAACAGCCGGCGATGACCAGCAGCTGCCGGGTCAGGTCCCGTACTTCCGCGCTGACGTTGTACAGCCGGGGAACCAGCGGGGAAGCGAGGATCATACCCACGCCGATAATCACGTGAAGCACTTCGGTCAGGAAGATCAGCTTCCGGTCCACATCCCGGGCTTCGTCTATTTTACCGGCGCCCAGGCGCTGTCCCACCATAATGGCCACGGCGCTGCCCATGCCCATCATGATGACGCTGAACAGGTTCCAGGCGGTACCGTTGATATTCAGCGCGGCGACGGCGTTCAGCCCGCGGGAGGAGTAGAACTGGGTGATAAAGGTCATGCCCAGGGACCAGAGAATTTCGTTGATCAGCAGGGGTGTGGCTGTGCGGAAAATCCGCGCGGCCAGCCTGGCGGGTACATACAGGCTCTTGTAGGCACCGGCAAAGAAGGGATATTTTTCCGTGTGCCGGTGAGCGTGAACCGCCACGATCAGCAGCTCCACGTACCGGGAGATCACTGTCGCGATGGCGGCGCCTTCCACGCCCATGGCGGGGGCGCCCAGATGACCGAAAATCAGGACCCAGTTGCCGAACAGATTGGTCAGGATGGCACAGATACCGGCGAACATCGGGGCCCGGGTCTCGCCGGATTCCCGCAGGGTGCCGGCGTATACCTGCACCAGCGCGAAGGGCGGCAGGCCCCACAGCATGATGTCCAGGTAATTGCAGCCGCTGCGCAGCGTCAGGGCCAGATCTCCGCCGTTGCTTTCGCCTTTCAGGAAAGAGGCAATGAAGGATTCACCGAAAAACAGGTAGACCAGGATGGCCGCGGCGCTGACAAGCACGCCGAAGTACAGCTTGAACCGGAAGGTGTGGCGCATACCGTCGGTATCGCCTTTGCCGAAGAACTGCGCGCCGTAGATGCCCGCGCCGCTCATGCCGCCGAAGACCGCCAGGCAGAACACCATCATCACCTGGTTTGCGATGGAAGCCGCGGAGATGGCTTCTGTGCCGAGACTTCCGACCATGATGTTGTCCAGCAGGGATACAAAGGAAGTGATGAACTGCTGGATGACGATGGGAATCAGCAGGGTTACGACGCTTTTGTAGAAGGCTTTATTCCCGATAAAACGTGAAAACATTCATACCTCGGATCAGCTCAGAATCATGGAATGCGGAATGCCCTTTCCGGAACGGCGGGAAGGCTTGTCCGGAAACGGGCGTACAGGATATTGTAACTGACGGTTATGCCAAGGTCAATGACCTGCCGGGATATTATTCTGGATACATTGATTTCATCTGCAAAAAGAGCGGTGCTCATGATGAATCACAAAGGGTGAATTCCGGATTCCGGAACCGGGAAACCGGTTCCGTTTCCCTGTTTTTTTCCTGATTGTTTATTTATTTCCGGGGCCTGTTCATGGTATAATAAACCGTTATTGTAAACGGCGGGAAGGAACCTGCCGGGCCGGAGGAAATCATGCGCTTAAAGAAGCTGGAGCTTTACGGATTCAAGTCCTTTCCGGAGCGGACTGAGATTGTCTTCAAGGAAGGCATCACCGCGATTGTGGGACCCAACGGATCCGGAAAAAGCAATATAGGCGACGCGGTTCGCTGGGTGCTCGGTGAGCAGAGCGCCAAAATCCTGCGCGGCGCCAGCATGCAGGACGTGATTTTCGGCGGTACGCAGCGCAGAAAACCTCTGAGCTACTGTGAAGTTTCCCTTGTCTTTGACAATGAAGATAGAAGCCTTCCTCTTGACTACGCGGAGATCCAGGTGACTCGCCGGGTCTACCGCAGCGGGGAAAGCGAGTATTTCCTGAACCGCTCTTCCTGCCGGCTCAAGGATGTGGTGGATCTGTTCCGCGACACCGGTATCGGCAAGGAGGGCTATTCCATTATCGGCCAGGGCCGGATTGATGAAATCCTGTCCCGGAAGGGCGAGGACCGCCGCCAGGTCTTTGAAGAGGCCGCCGGTATCGTCAAATTCCGTGCCCGTAAGGAAGAGGCGGACAAAAAACTGGCACGCACCCAGGAGAATATTTCCCGGGTGGATGACCTGCTGGATGAGCTGAAGCACCGCCTGGGCCCGCTGGAGGAAGACGCGAAAAACGCACGGGTCTATCTGGATCTGTCCGCCCGCCTGAAGGTGCTGGACCTGAATCTGTTCCTTGTCCGTTCGGACCGGATGGAAGCCAAACTGCGGGAATCGGATCACGATCTGCAGAACATACAGGCTGTCCTGACGCAGAATGAGGAAAACCTGAAAACCCGGACGGAGGAACGGGATATCCGCCAGGCGGAGATCCAGGACCTGGACGAAAAGATTGCCTCGGCCCATACCGCCCTCATGGAGGGGATGGAAGCGGTTCACCGGGCGGAAAACGCCTCCCGGGAAGTGGAGGAGCGCCGTGCCCGTCGGCAGGAGGACCGCCTGCGCATCGGGGAGGAACTGAAGGACGCGGAAGAGCGGATCGCAGAACTGGACGCCCTGGCGTCTGAATCTTCCGGCGGAACTGAAACCCGAAGCGCGTCACTGGAGAAACTGACCGCCCGGCTGGAAGCCGCAAAGGCGGCGGAGGAGCAGGCCCGGACGGAAGAAGCGGAAAAAGAAAACGCCCTGGAAGAGCATAAGAACGCGATGCTGGACGCGGTGAACCGCCGCGCCGCCGCCCTGAGCGACCAGACCCGTCTGACCACAATGCTGGGCGCCATGGAATCCCGCCTGCAGGAAATCACGGTTTCCTGTGAAGAGATGAAAAAAGAAGAAGCGGATCTTGCCGCGGCGGTGACAGACGCCCATGGGCACCTGGAAAAGGAAACAGCGGAGCAGGATCGCCTGTCCGCCTCCCTGCAGGAGGCCCGTACCGGACTGGAAACCGCGGACGCGGATGTGATCGGTGCCCGGGCGGCCTATGACACAAAGCTGGCGGAAATGCGGGAAATGGAAGCCCGCCAGAAAATCCTGGAGGATCTTTCCCGGGAAATGGAAGGCTATTCCCATGCCGTGCGCCGGGTTATGCACCGTGCCCGGGACCGGGAGGACAGCCGGATCCGCGGACCGATCAGCCAGCTGATTTCCGTGCCGGAAAAATATGAAACCGCAATGGATATGGTGCTTGGCAACACCCAGCAGCATATTGTGACCGAGGATGAAGAAACCGCAAAGGAACTCATTGAATTCCTGCGGGAAAGGAATATGGGCCGGGCGACCTTCCTGCCCATGACCACGATCCGGCCGCGGCTGCTGACGCCGCAGGAGCAGGAGGTTCTGACCATGCCCGGCTGCCTGGGCGTGGCTTCAGACCTGGTGTCCTGTGATGAGGATTACCGCGGCATCGTGGAAAACCTGCTGGGCCGCACGGTTGTGGCGGAGGATCTTGCCTCAGGTATTCCCATCATGCGCAAGGGCGGCCATGCGTTCCGGCTGGTGACGCTCAAGGGAGACGTCATGCATTCCGGCGGTTCCATGACCGGCGGTTCTGTTTCTTCCAACAATGTAAACCTCTTTACCCGGGAACGGGAGCTGAAGGAGCTGACCGGGAAGCTTTCCGCCGGACAGGACGAACTGGAATCGCTGCTGAAGAAGATGCAGGAAGGCCAGAAGCGGAAGGATGAGCTGAAAGCCCTTTCCGCGGACGCGCTGGAACAGCTGCACCAGCAGGAGATCGCCGTGGCCCGGGAAACCGAGCGTGTGCAGAACGCGGAAGCGGAGGCTTCTACCCATGCCATGCGGCTGCATGAATCCGAAGCGGCCCGGGAGCAGCTGATGGAATCCATGCTGCAGATCCGGGAACAGCTGTCCATGGCGGCGGACAGTACGGAACAGACAGATAAAACGCGGGAAGACATGGAAGCGCAGGCTGTTCAGATGCAGCAGGCGCTGACGGAAGCCCGGAAAAAGACTGAGGAGCGGGCGGAGGAAACCCTGCGCCTGACCCTGGAAACCAATGATCTGAAGCACGAGCTGGAAACCCTTCAGCGGGATCGCACGCGCTATGAGCAGGACCGGAAACGGATGGCTGCGGAGCAGGAACGCCGGAAGGCGCACCTGGCGGAAATGGACGCGACGGAAGCCGCGGACCTGGAAGCGGCTGCCACGGCAGCAAAAGAACTGGAACAGGGACGGCTGGAACAGGCGCGCCGGGAACGGATCACCCATGCACTGGAGGAGGACCGGGCCGGAAAGCAGGAATTGCTGAAGGAAATCCTTTCCGATATCGAGGGACTGCACCAGTCCCGCCAGCGGGATACGGACCGGGCTCACCGGCTGGAACTCAGCCGCGCCCGGACTGAGGGCGATCTCAAGGCCCTCCGGGACCGGATCTGGAACACTTACGAGATGACCTATGCCGGTGCGGAGGAGTTCCGCATCACCGAAGGCTTCAACCTGATGGAGGCGGACCGCGAGGCGGCCCAGCTTTCCGCGGAAATCCGCGCCCTCGGCCCGGTCAATGTCCGGGCGGTGGAGGAATATGCGGACACCAAGGCCCGTGCGGATGAAATCATCGCGCAGCGGGAAGACCTGGAAAAGGCTGAACAGGACCTGAAGGATCTGATTGCCCGCCTGCTGGCCGGCATGAAGGAAACCTTTGTGGAACAGTTTACACTTCTGCAGGGGTATTTCTCGGAAACCTTTGTCCGTCTTTTCGGCGGCGGGCATGCCGAGCTGATCCTCATGGATCCCTCGGATCCCCTGAACTGCGGAATCGAGATCAACGCGCAGCCGCCGGGTAAAAAACTGCAGCTGCTTTCGCTGCTCTCCGGCGGTGAACGGACCCTGACCGCCATCGCGATTCTCTTTGCCACCCTGAAGCTGAAGCCGACGCCCTTCTGTATCCTGGACGAGATTGAGGCCGCGCTGGATGACGCGAATATCGGCTATTTCGCGGATTACCTGGCGGAGTATTCCGCTTCGACCCAGTTTGTGGTCATTACCCACCGCAAGGGAACCATGGAGCGGGCAAACGGCCTGTACGGTGTGGCCATGGAGGAACAGGGCGTCAGCAGGATGGTTTCTGTTTCCCTGCAGGATTACCGTGACGCGTAAAGCTCCGCGGATTCCTGATGATACATTTCCGGACAGGCTCCGGAATCTGAATACCCGGTCATTCTGACTGCTGTAAGGAGGCGCCCATGAAAAAGAGCCTGACTGCCCTGCTGGTTTCAGTGCTGCTGGCTGTGCTGTGCGCCTTTGCGGCGGCGGAGGAAACCGGTACTCCGGAACTGATGGATCTGTGGGATTACGGCGGCGAAAGCATGACCTGGATCACCACGGTGATTCCCGTGGTCGAGGGGATGGCTGTTGCGTCGCCCGCGGCGCTTCCGGACGATACGGAACACCTGGCCGTTTTTGACGGAAAAACCTTCTGGGAAGTCCGGGCGGTACTGCCGGATGATTACGGACTGCTGACCGCCATTTACTATGATCCGGCGGGAAAACCGTCCCGCTGTACACCGTGGCCGCTGATGAACCTGGGTATGAGCGTGGCTGCGGAAGACTGTATTGTCCGGACCGGAGACTCCATGGGATCGCGGATCAACCGCAGTGTGCTGTACGCGCAGGAGCTGACGCGGGGATACCGCTGTGAAGTGCTTTCCCTGACCGGTCCGGCCGCGCCGGGAAGCCCGGTGATTACCCCGGACGGCCAGCTTGCCGGGATTGTCGCGGCAGAATGGTCGGAAGGCACTAACCGGGTGCTGGCTGTTGCGCCGGATGAGATTGCCTTTTTCGCGCTCGAGAGCAGCATGCGCCTGAAGAACCTGCCGGGATGGCAGGAGACGCCGGCGGGCATGGATGTGACTGTGGAACGGAACGGTGTGACTGTCGAATGGACAGAGGAGGCTCTTCCGGCCAGAGCAGAGGGAGAAAACCTGTACCTGATTGTGTCTGATACAGGCAATGATTACTGGCAGTACTGGCAACTGGAGGAAGACGCGCGATCCTTCTTCACGAGGCTTCCTCCCGGCCGGTTCTATATGGCAGGCTTCGTTGCGGCGGCGGATGGGCCGAAGGACGTGCCCGGAACTTATGCAACTTTCGGTATTCCGGCGGCAAAGCCTCTCACGGAATATGATTTTCAGCCTCTCCTGACCACCCTTGCGGAAGCGCCGGAGGGCGGAAACGGGGAGGAGGCACCCGTTCCGGTGACGGAAATAACGCGGGAGCTTCTGAACAGCGGACGGGCATACTTTTATGCGTCCGCGTCCTATGAACTGACAGAGGACATCCTGAATCTTCCGCTCATGATCACGCTGACCGCTCCGGACGGAAACTGCTATTGCCACAACTCCGGCTGGTCCTACCTGAAGGAGTGCATGACAGAGGATATCTGGTATCTGTCGCTGAAGGAGATGGGCCTGACGGAAGGACCGGAACAGCAGGGCTATCCGGCGGGGGTGTATCGAATGGCTTACTACGTGAACGGTTATCTGGCCGACACGTTTGAATTTGAAATCAAGTAAGGGGGTCTTTCCCATGCCTAATTTTTCACTGGACGACGAGGTTTTTTTCCGCGCCGCGGAAAAGTATCCCACACCCTTCCATCTGTATGATGAGCAGGGAATCCGCCTCCGGGCCCGCAGGCTGAAAGCCGCGTTTGCCTGGTGCGGGGATTTCAGGGAATACTTTGCCGTCAAGGCGCTTCCGAATCCCGCTGTGCTGCGGATTATGAAGGAGGAAGGCTGCGGCCTGGACTGCTCTTCCGCTACGGAACTGATGCTGGCAAAAGCCTGCGGTTTCTCCGGCGAGGAGATCATCCTGTCCGCCAACGCCATGCCGCCGGAAGAGTTTACCCAGGCCCGGGCGCTGGGCGCTTTCATCAACCTGGATGACCTGACAGACGTGGAGCTGCTGCGGACGCACGGCGGATTTCCGTCCTGCGTCTGCCTGCGTTACAATCCCGGCGGACAGTTTTCCATCGGCAATACGATTATGGGCAACCCGGGTGAGGCAAAATACGGCATGACCCTGCCCCAGCTGAAAGAAGCCCTCACCATCCTGAAGCGGGAGGGAGTCACTGCTTTCGGACTGCATGCTTTCCTGGCTTCCAACACCATTGATCCGGCCTACTATCCGGGCCTGGCGGAGGTGCTGATGACCCTGGGCAGGGATCTGGCGGCGGAGCTGGGAATCAGGTTTGCTTTTGTGGATCTGTCCGGCGGAATCAGCATTCCCTACAAGCCGGAGGATCAGGAACCGGATATTGAACAGGTGGGCGAAGGCGTCCGGAAAGTCTATGAGAAGCTTTTCCCGGAAGGCGGCGTCGCCATCAAGACAGAACTGGGCCGCTGGATGACCGGCCCCTGCGGCTGGCTGGTGACCCATGCGGTGCATGAAAAAAAGATCTACCGGGATTATATCGGCGTGGACGCCTGCGCGGTCAACCTGATGCGCCCGGCGATGTACGGGGCGTATCACCATGTGACCGTCTGCGGCAAACGGGATCTTCCCGCGGACCACGTATACGATATCACCGGCAGTCTTTGTGAAAACAATGATAAGTTTGCCTGGGAACGGAAGCTTCCGGAAATCCGGATCGGCGATCTGCTCCTGATCCATGATACCGGAGCCCACGGCTCCGCCATGGGCTATAACTATAACGGACGCCTGCGCGGCGCCGAGGTGCTGTATACCGCGGACGGGGATTACCGGCTGATCCGCCGGGCGGAAACCCCCGCGGACTACTTTGCCACCCTGGATGTGGATCCGGATTACAGCACAATTTCTCCGGGACGGTAACCCCGTGGAAGCTCCTCTTCCTCCGCGAAGGGGAGGGTCTCATCCTCCAGCGCCGGCAGGAATGCCTCGTAAGGGATGCTTTCAATTTCACGTCCGTAAACGCTCCGGCCGAACCAGCCGCCCTCCCGGGCAGCCAGGTTCAGGTCGCGGGCGATTTTTGTTTTATTGCTGCAGTCGTGCACCGCAATGGGCCAGTGTTCCTCGGACGCGGTTTTCATCACCTGCAGGGTGAGATCCCGGCTGATAATGGGACTCAGGTAACCCATCCGGCAGAAATACATCGGTTCTCCGGCATAGTTGGCCAGGTTGTTGTCGTTCAGGTGCAGCTCGGCGCAGTTCATAAAGTCGATTCCCGTGGCGAGGATCTTTTCTTTTTTGGCTTCCAGCGCCCGGAAGAATTCCCGGGTCATCGGGGTTTCAATACCTACCCGGGGAATGTATTTCTTTGCGATGGCCATGGCGTCAATGACCCGGTCCGCCGCCCCGCTGGCCCCCAGGTTGAAGCGCAGTTCGTCCAGTCCGGCCTCGCCCAGGGCTTTCAGGTTTTCCTCATTGGCATTGATGCCGTTGGTGTACATATGCTGATGTACGCCGGCTTCCCGGAAACGGCGGATGATGCCGTAGTACTTCTCAATCTCCATGAAGGGCTCCAGGTAGACATAGGCGATTCCGGTGGGTTTTCCCTGCAGGGAGAACAGCAGGGGCAGGTCCTCCTCCCGGTACCGCCCGCCGCCGATTTCCCACAGGCCTTCGCCGATGGGTTCAATTTCATCCAGCATCCCGTAATCGTAGCAGAAGGGGCAGGCCAGATTGCAGCGGTTCGTTTTGCGAACAGCGGACAGACCGGTGCCCAGCAGGCAGCTGCGGCAGCCCGCGGGGAATTTCTCTTCCGGACCGACAAACAGGGTGCAGGCCGGAAGCCCGGGGGTCCAGGGACGCAGGTTTTCCGTGCCCGGTACGACGGCCTTCAGTCCGGGAATGGCTTCCAGGGCTTTTTTCCGGCGGTTTTCCACGGCGGTTTCAATCTGGCTGAATACGGCCAGGGCAATTTCCTGCTGGCGGCAGCCGAGGGGCTCGTCACCGGGCAGTTCCGCGAAAAAACGGAACCAGGTCAGGGCGTCTTTTTTGGAGATTTTCATCGGTTTTTCGATCCTTTCAGATGTTACAGAATCATTGCGCTTTTATTGACAAATTAGGTTCATTCCGGTATCATAAATACATTCGGATCAGGCGGGGCAACCGGCTGAAAGGCCTGAAACTGAAGGGAGAACGCAAGCGGATGAGACGGATGGATCAGACACGGGGAAAGCTGTTTCTGCTGGTGCTGTGCGTCTGCTTCTGCCTGCTCCTGTGTACCGCTGCCCTGGCATCCGGTGTTGAACGGGATGAGGACGGCGGCGTCTGGGATTACGACAAAGGAACTTATACCGATCCGACCGGGAAGGTGCATGAGATCACGCCCGGCGGCGTACAGGAGGATAATCCCGGCCCCGGTACGGTGAGTAACCAGGACGGAAGCATGACAGTTGTCACCCAGGAAAAGGACCCGGTTGCAAACCCGAACGGCGGCATGGAAGTGGAATCCGGACAGATTCAGAGCGGAGAGCCGGAAGCTACCCGCGCACCCCTGACCGGGGAGGAGTGGGAAGCCCTGCTGGCGGGTGTGGCCGCGAAGAACGGAACAGAGACGCCTACGGTCTGGACGGATCCTTCCACGGGGGAGGCCCATTCAGTCCAGGTGAAGTACATGGGCGTCGGCCGATCCATGGTCGTGCTGAACGGCCAGAACATGCTGGTCAATACCGTTGACCTGAAGTGGGAAACAACCGCGCCGGAAGATAAAGTGCTGGCGGCTGTCAGTGCTCCGAAGCTGGGTTATGCCTGGCTGCGGAAGGACGCGAGCAGCAGTATGAAGAACCCGAAAATCCAGCAGATCCGCACGGATACCGTGCTCCGCGTCATCGGGACCGGGAAGAACTGGACCCTGGTGGATTGTGGCGGGCTCCGGGGATATGTGCTGACTTCCGCGCTTGAATTCTTCCGGAACGATCATACGGATTTTGAACCCGGCGTGATTTCCGTTAAGGGAAGAACCAAGGGCAATGACACGGTCCACGCCCGTTCCCGGGACCGGGGACGCCGCGACCTGGGCGAGTATAAGCTGGGAACGCCCATTACCGTCTTTGATATCATTGATGAGTGGGCTGAGGTGGATATCTGCGGCTGGCACGGGATGATCCTCAGCAAGTATGTGACGGTAGTGGAAGAATGATGGTTAATTCATAATTCACAATTCAAAATTATTGATAGCCTGATCTACTGTGATCAGGTTTTTTTGTCTGGGAAACATAAAAAGCAGTTGTTTTACACGCCGCTGGAAACACACACTTAATTGTGAAGTGTTAATTGATGTTTTCAAAGAAGTCGTCTTTGGCTTCATCCGGGCCGACCGTAGTCCGGTACAGCCCGAACAGGCTGTTGTCCCAGGGACCCCAGTCCTCCACGTGGTAATCGGTGTTCTGCTGGCTGATGTGGCAGCGGAAACCGGCTTCAGCAACCTCAAAGGAGGTTTTTCCGCCGAAGGCTTCCAGCGGCTGCCGCCAGTCCATGTCAATCACGTTTTCCTTCCACAGATGGATATAGCATTTCGGGGTATCCCAGGTTCCGTATTCCTTGGCGGACTTGGGATATTTATCCGGGTTCGCGGCATATTCCACGCAGTGCATGGCGGCGTCGGCACAGACCCGGTGGGCTCCGTGGCCGTATTCGCCCTGCAGGTCATGGGTCAGCAGCACGTCTGGCTGAAAGCGCCGGATCCAGCCGGTCACCACATCATAGACGTGGTTCTTGTTCCAGTGCTTATACTGTTTGCTCAGCTGATAGGAGAAGGCGTCCTTGAAGTTGCTGTAGGCGGGATAATTCCGTACGCCGCAGGTCCACATGCAGTCCAGCAGTTCCAGCCGGCGGTAGGGCATGGAGGGCACCATCATACAGACCTGGCAGATTTTCTTTTCTTCTCCGGCATACCGGGGAAGCGCACCGCCGAACCACAGCACTTCGTCATCCTGATGAGCCACCAGCAGCATCAGGTTCGCCTTTTCGGCGCAGGGTTTCCATTGCTGCACTTCCGGAGGCGTTTCACCGGCACCGTAAATACGCAGCTCTGCCATGTTGAAGTGCCGTTTTTCTCCGGGTGCGTTGCCGACACGGAAAACGGTGGTGCCTTCCGGCAGCGGCAGGTATTCCGCCAGGAAGCTGCCGTCCGTATGGCCGGCGTCCGTCCAGTTTCCGTTTTCGTCCTTGATCTGTACGCCCCAGGCATGGGGATGTTCATACCACTGCACCATGACGCCGGAAGCGCTCTGCCCGGCGGGTACGGTTACTTCCACATAGCCCTTGTCGCCGTTGTTGGTTTTCCAGTAGGTTTTGTAGTTCCGGTCCTTGCAGGCACTGAAGCTCTTTCTGCCGGAGGCGGCGTTGAATTTGCAGGAGGCAGTGATATCCTCCGCAGTTTCCGCGCCTGCCGCTGTAAAGCAAAAAAGAGCCGCGATCAGCACCGTCGCGGCGAACAGTCCAAGGTGTTTGTACCAGCTCTTTACACTCAACTCAATACGCTCCATTTGTCAATTCATAATTCACAATTCATAATTCATAATGTAAGTTACTTTTCTCCATATACACTGAATGGAGCAGATCCTGTATGTTTACCGGATGGGATCATCTGAGTTGATTCACATTTCATATAATTATGAATTGTGAATTGTGAATTCGTTCTTACCTCTTTACCAGGTGCTTAAAAACCCGCTTTACTTTTCCCGGCAGTTTCTGCGCCTTCTGCTGCGCGACGGCCGCGGCCAGCGCGCCGGCCCGGAAGACATTGTTTTCCGGATCCATTCTGACGGCTTCCCGGAAGGACTGATGGGCGCTGTCGAATTCCTCCATCGCCATCAGGACCTTTCCCTGCATGTAGTACCATTCGCTGTCCCGCTTTTCGCAGCGCACCAGGCTGCGCAGGGCGCCTTCCGGATTGTCTTTTGCCATGGCCCGCTGGGCCATCAGGATTGCCTCGGCGCTGGACAGCTCCGGCGTCACGGAACTGCTTCCGGTCCGTGGGGAGGCAAGGCGAAGGGCTTCTTCATAGGCCAGGTTCAGCGCGACCATCCGCGTCTGGGCGGCTTCTTTTTCAGCCGGATCCGTGATCATGTCTGGATGGCACTTTCTGGCCAGCGTCCTGTATGCGCTTCGGATCTCGTCCGGGCTGGCCAGCCCTTTCAGACCCAGGACCTCAAAGGGATTGTTCATAACACATTGCACCTCTCAGGTCACAGTGCGGGCTCCCGCCTGATCTCCGCTCCCAGGGAACGGAGTTTGTCTTCTATATGTTCATAACCCCGATCGATATAATGGGGCTCATAAATCTCAGAGGTTCCCCGGGCCATCAGCGCCGCAACAATCAGTGCGGCACCGGCCCGCAGGTCGGAGGCGGTCATCGGCGCGCCGTACAGCTCCGGTACGCCTTCAATGATCGCGGTGCGGTCCATGACGCGTACGTGCGCGCCCATGCGGCGGATTTCGTCCAGGTGGCGGAAACGCTGCTCAAAAATGGTTTCGGTTACCAGGCTTGTTCCCCTGGCTGTGGTCAGCAGCGCGCTCATGGGCTGCTGCAGGTCGGTGGGGAAGCCGGGATACACCTGGGTTTTCACGTTGATGGCCCGCCGGGGGCCGACTACGTGAACTCGGATGGCGTCATCGCTGTCGGAGACTTTTACGCCCATTTCCAGGAGCTTTGCGCTCAGGGCGTCCATATGGGTAGGAATACAGCCGTCAATGATCACGTCCCCGCCTGTGGCGGCGGCGGCGATCATCAGCGTGCCGGTTTCAATCTGGTCGGGAATGACGGCGTAGGTGCTTCCGTGCAGGCGCTGCACCCCGCGGATCCGGATAATATCCGTACCGGCGCCCTTGATCTTGGCACCCATACTGTTCAGGAAGTTCGCAAGGTCAACGATATGCGGCTCTTTGGCCGCGTTGTAGATGAAGGTCTGGCCCTTCGCTTTCACAGCTGCCAGCATAACGTTCACCGTGGCGCCGACGGTAACCATATCGAAGAAAACGTCGCCGCCTGTGAGCGTGCCTTCAGCTGTCAGCATGCCGCCGATTTCTTCCGCTTCCGCGCCGATGGAACGGAAGCCCTTCAGGTGCTGGTCCACCGGACGGGAGCCGATCTCACAGCCGCCGGGGGTGGGAACCCGTGCTTTGCCGCAGCGTCCCAGCAGGGCGCCCAGCAGGTAATAGCTTGCACGCAAACGCTGGGCGTTGCGGTAGGAGATCTCCACGCCTTCGGCAGGCCGGGGATCCACATGCATGCAGCGCCCGGGTTCATAGTCAACTTTTGCGCCCAGCTCTGTCAGGATATCCGCCAGGGCATGGACATCTTCAATATCGGGAAGATTTTCGATGGTGCAGGGCTCATCGCTCAGCAGTGTAGCAGGAATAACTGCAACGGCGGTGTTTTTGCCGCCGCTGACCCGGACCTCACCTTCCAGTGCGTGTCCGCCGGTGATCAGCATCCGCTCTTTGCCCATCCGGTTTCACTCCTCCGATTCGTTCCTGTTCAATACATTATACACTTTTAGGCCTCTGCTGACAAGATGAGCGCCTCGTTGCCCGGCGGCGGCTTGTATGTTACAATACATATGTTATGGGAAAACAGGAAACGGGGGATCTGTCGCTATGAAAAAGCTTGCCGCTTTGCTGCTTGCGCTGTGCATGCTCCTGTCCGCCGCAGGTGCCGCAGCCGGAAATGAGCAGGTACAGGGGGAACTGGTGATCTATTCCTCCATGTATTCCTTTGTGCTGGATATGCTGGATGAGGCGCTCCGGGAGGAATTTCCCGCCCTGAAGCCCGGAAATGACGGAAGCTTTTTCATCTATGGCGGTACAAGCCGGCTCATTAACCGCATTTACGGGGAAATGGAGGACGGTGTTCTCGGCTGCGACATGCTGCTGGTGGCGGAGCCTGCCCTGAGCCTGGAACTGAAGGAAGAGGGATACCTGGAACCGGTGATGATTCCGGACGCGGCCTCGCTGCTGCGCTTTCCGTATGATGAGGAAGGCTGCTGGTATCCCGTCCGGGTCTGTAACATGGTCCTGGCCTGCAATCCGGAACTGGAGAAACAGTGGGCGGATAAGGGCGTGACTATCCCCGGAACCTTTAAGGACTTCGCTGCGGACCGCAGCCTGAAAGGACTCATCGCCATGGGCGATCCCCTGAGCAGCGGCACCACTTTCGCAGCCGTTGCTTCCCTGACGCAGTCCAATCATTACGGACGCCAGTATCTGAAAGGCCTGGCGGCCAATGAGGTGCAGGTGATATCCGGATCGGATTCCATTGAAAAAATCCGCAGCGGAGAAATCGCCGCCGCCATGATCCTGGAGGAATCCGTACTCAAAGCGCTGAAGGACGCGGAGGACGCGGGGAATCCCCTGACGGATCTGGCCTGCGTCTATCCGGAGGACGGCGTGATCCTGATTCCCTCCACGGTGATGACGGTTTCCGACGCCCACAGTAAAAACGCCAATGCAGAAGCCTGCAAGGCAGTGGAACAGTGGTTCCTCAGCGAAAAGGCCCAGGAGCTGATCCTGAAGGGCTATATGCACTCCGTTTTCCGGGATACGGACCAGATTCCCTGGGGCTCCGTGGACACCGGCAAGCTGATTGCGAAGGATATGGGCGTCAACTGGGACAGCGTTTTCCGCAGCCGGGAGGAAATCAATCAGGCCTGGATGGATATCGTAGCCAACCACCTGAACTGAGCTCTCAAAAAGTCAAAATGATGAATCCCTTTGCTCACCGCGCGTCCAGCCCGGTGAGCAAAAAAATACCGTCGGAGTACCGACGGAGGTATTGCCTTTTTTCACAAGATGGAGTAGACTCTCTTCCAGAAGCATGCCAGATATGGTGAATCCGATTCGAAAGAGAGAGGGATTGTTTCATGCGGGAAAATGAGCCTCAGAATACGGCAGAAGCCATCAAAAAACCCCGGGAGACGGATCATCCCTGGGTGGATCTGCCCGTAGAAGATGACTCCCTGGGCGAATCAGTTCGCTACAGCTTGGACGAGATTCGTTACGCCTGATCTCAGGCTTCGGAATCCTCGTCGTTGGTCTGCTTGTTTCCGGTGACGGCGCTGACCGCGGAGATCACACAGATTAATACGGCGATAATCGCCACGAAAAGCACCACGCTGATTGCAACAATCGTTCCGGTTTCCATAACAGAGCGCTCCTCTTTCAAAGACTGACTGAATTATATCACGAACCGCCCCGGGGTACAATCCCGGGGCGGTTCGTTTTGCTTTTCAGTCTGAGACTTTAATCATTCTTGCGGGTATTTTAATCTCCCAAAGGCCGTTGATTGGCGGCATGTATCTGATCAATACGGCGGTCAGATCCGCGTTCTCCAGGTATTCCTGACTGGCCGGGACAAAGGTTTCAACCCATTCGGGACTGCTGCCTGAACCTCCCCAACGGATACTGGAAACATAGCTGCCGTCGGAATAATCCGGAAGGGGGCTGTTGTTCTGAAGATCCAGTGAGTACAGCCAGGGGGAGCCTGGATTGGTGTTGTGAACCTGGACATGCAGGCGGCCTCCGAAGTATCCTGCGCCGGACAGGGTGACGGAGCCTTCCAGGGGGATTTCCTGGCTTTGCGACCAGTCGATGATGCGAAGATCATCCGGGAATCTGCGGTCGTAGCTATAGGGACCGTCAACATCCCAAAGGGTTTCCGGAAGAGAACTTGTCCGGATCTGGTCATCAGCCTGCGCCAGATAGGAACGCGGATCAAAGGATGAAAGGATTTCCCTGCCCGGATCAACGGAATGGAGAGAAAAAGTAATGTAGTCGCCTTCTGCTACGCCGTTGGTATTCCAGACCATTTTTGCAGCACCTATGATTTTTCCCTCTTCAGCATTGAAATTAGCAATCCCTTCACCTTCGACTTCTTCCATTGAAGGATCAGGTGTTTCAAGAATATCCGTATCGATGTCTCCAAATGCGGCGCCGCCTGTGCCCAGACGGTTTCCCAGCAGGTCCTGAACGGTATAAGTTATAACGATTTCATTATTTCCGGCTACTGCGGAGACCACTTCCACTTTAATCCCCTGATCTGTGCAGGCCAGATTGACCGGCTTCAGCGTCAGTGCCAGATCCGGCCAGACCCTGTATACCAGATCATTTACGGTATCATTGGTAGCGGCGGCCAGTGCGGTGGCCATCAGCACAATCACCAGGGCAATCGCGATGACGGCGCTGAAGGACAGTTTCTTCTTCATATTCTTTTCCTCCTGTTCGCGAACCGGAAGGAAGGTGATTGACTCATGGATTTTTTCCGTCAGTTCCTGCGGCGGAGCTTCATACATTTTCCGCAGATCGTTCTGTGTATAACGTGCCATGTCCTTCCTCCCTTTCTTCGAATTCACTCTGCAATAGTTTCTTTGCCCGCTTCAATCGCGATTTGAGGGCGAACAGGGAAATTTCCAGGATGGAGGCGGCTTCCTTTGCGCTGCAGCCTTCCATGTATACCAGGAGGAAGGGAATCCGCAGCTTTTCCGGCAGCCTGTCAACCGCGTTTCGAAGTTCCCGCAGTCCGGGTTCCGGAACGGCGGTGCGATCCGGAAAATCCGGAACGGGCACGGTCCGCTGCCGGGCGCGCTGAATGTTCCGGCACTCATTGATGACAATCCGGGCCAGGTAGGCCTTTTCGCTGGCGGGCCGGATACTGTCCAGATGCAGCCAGGCCTGTAAAACAGCCTGCTGAACCGCGTCCTGGGCGTCGGCAGGCTGCCGCAGGATGCCCTGGGCCAGCCGGTACAGTCCGGGCAGCTGTTCCATGTACAGCTGCTCAAAGGAAACCTTGTTCATCAGGAAACCTCCGTGGAGAAGATCTTCACCTATAATACGTTTCAAAGACGCCAAAAGAGCCACAGCTTCAAAACTTTTTAAAAACCAAAGCGGCAGGATGCCCTGCCGCCCTGAAATGTACATTGCATTATGAATTATGAATTGTGAATTGTGAATTGTGAATTAAAAGATCAGTCCAGCTCTTCCGCTTCCGCTTTTTTCGGCGCGCCCATCCGCTTCCACCGGCCGGACAGCAGATAAGCCGTACCGATCAGGAAGGGAACCAGGCCGGAGAGGGCGTTGCCGTACCAGAAACCCCGGATGCCCCAGGCGAAGGTTACGCCCAGCAGCAGGCTCAGCCCGATGCGGGTGAAGATGCCGTCCAGCAGGGCGACCGCGAGATTCAGCTTTGAGTTGCCGGAGCCGTTGATCAGGGCAAAGTTCGGCGGACGCAGGACGCAGCCCAGGTATTGGATCATGGCGATGGGAATATAGGAGATGGCCATGGTCAGCACTGCAGGGTCCTGGGAGAACAGGCCGAAAAGCCATTCCGGTTTGAACAGCGTAATAACCGCGAAGACGGCTGCGGGGATTGCAACGATCCACATGGCATGGCCGACCACCTTTGGCACCCGTTCCGTTTTTCCGGCGCCCAGGGCCTGGGAAACCATGGCGCCGCCGGCGGAGGAAATAGCCTGGCTGACGACGCCGATCATGTTCTCCAGCTTCCGGGCAACACCGGTGACCGCTACGGCCACAGTGCCATAGGTATTGATATAGGAATTGACGAACAGCATGGAGAAGGTGATGGCCGCGCTCTGGATCACCATGGGAATGCCCAGGCTCATCAGCTGTCCGATGACGTTTTTGTAGATCCGGAAATGCCGGGGATGAAAATCGAAATGGATCTGCTCCCGGTTTTTGTACAGGAGCCGCAGGGCAAAGAGGAAGCTGACCGCCTGGCCGATGACCGTGGCCAGGGCGGCGCCCAGCGGACCCATGCCCATGGGACCGACGAACAGGATGTCCAGGATGACGTTGATGACGGAAGCGATCGCGATAAAGATGAAGGGATGCTTTGAATCCCCCATGCCGCGGAGGATGGCACTCACCAGGTTGTAGCCGTAGATGAATACCACGCCCCATACGCAGGTGATGCAGTACTGCCGGGTGTATTCCCAGATATCTGCCGGCGTGTTCAGCCAGTTGATGATCCCCTGGTAGGTAAACAGGAAAATGACCATGATGACCACAGCCAGGCCTTCCAGCAGGGTGAACAGGGTGCCCACCATTTCGCCCACCAGGTCATGGCGCTTTGCGCCTACGTAGCGGGAAATCAGGATTTGTCCCGCGTTGGAAAAGCCCATGGCCACAAAGGTGATCAGCATCAGCACTTCGCCGCCGATGGAAACGGCGGACAGGCCGTTTGTGCCGACGAAGTTGCCGACAACGATCATATCCACCATGTTGTAGACCATCTGCAGCAGGCCGGACAGGAAAAGGGGCATCGAAAACGTCAGCAGCGTTTTCGGTACGCTCCCTGTTGTCAGATCCCGGATCAGTGCGTTCTTTCTTTCCATCTCAATCCCCGTAAAACTCAATATTCAGCAACTTCCACTATACCACACTTTAGCCGGAAAGGCAGTCACCAAAAGCATACTTCACGGGGACAAAAGTAATTCACAATTCATAATTCATAATTAAATCTTGTTAACCGACGCGTTATTGCCGGAAAGCTGCATGATGCGGACCGAAATGGAGAAGTGTTTTGTTATGAATTGAGAATTGAAAAACAAAGCATTTCATTGTTTTTGCGCTGTATTTGTTACAAACCCCTTGACACCTTATTTTCCGCGTGCTACACTTCAGGCAATTTCATACAAGGCTGTGACGAAGACGGAACAGCAGGAAGCCCCACAGAGAGCCGGGTATGGTGTGAACCGGCGGGCCGAAGCTTCATCCCATCGCTTCCGAGCCGGAGATCCGAAAGGTTGATCCCAGTAGGCGTCTCCCGTGACTGCTGCGTAAAGGCATAGGACATGATAGTGTCTGAAGTGGTGTGCAAAGGCGCACAATTTGAGTGGTACCGCGAGCCAACATGGCCCGTCTCAAAAAATGAGACGGGCCATTTATTTATTCCCGGCCATCTGATTCAGGCATTCTGCTGTATGAAAGACCCGGATTTACACTTTATGGATTGTAAAGAGAGGAGCGTTTCCAGATGACAACCCGGACTGATCTGAGCCAATTGAGCGCGGTTGCTTCCCGTATCCGTGAAATGCGGGAGATCATGGGCTGGACCCCTGAGGAAATGGCGGAAAAGACCGAGGTAACCCTTGCGGAATACCTCGATTATGAAGCCGGCCAGACCGACATGCCCTTTACGTTTATCTACAAATCCGCCCAGGCTTTCAACATGGAGCTGACGGAGCTGCTGGAAGGCCATAACGCTTTCCTGTCCACCTACACGGTTACCCGCCGGGGCAAGGGCGAGACGACCGCGAAGGAAGAGGGAATCGCCATTTCCAACCTGGCGCCGAAATTCCGGGATAAGGTGGCGGAGCCTTACTGGGTCCGTTATGAGTATTCCGAAAAGCAGCAGAATGAGCCGATCCATACGACGACTCATAAGGGCCAGGAGTTTGACCTGGTACTTTCCGGCAGCCTGAAGGTCCAGGTCGGCGACCATACCGAAATCCTGGAGGAAGGCGACAGCATCTATTACAATTCCTCCCTGCCGCACGGCATGATCGCCGTGAACGGAAAGGACTGCGTGTTCCTCGCCATGATCCTGCCCGTTGAGGGACAGCAGGCGGGAGCTGATTTCGCGGCTGTGCCGAAGGCGGCGAAGTATGAGGGCCACCTGGTTGCCGAGAAGTTTATCGACGCGAAGGAAGACGAGCAGGGAAGGCTTACCTCCATCAGTTTTCCGAACCAGGAAACCTTCAACTTTGGCTTTGATATCGTGGACGAGATTGCCCGCAAGTATCCGGACAAGCTGGCTATGCTCTATGTGGACAAGCATCACGAAGAACGCCGCTTCACTTTCAAGGACGTCAAGGACGCCTCCAACCAGTGCGCCAACTATTTCACTTCCCTGGGCATCAAGCGGGGCGACCGGGTCATGCTGGTGCTCAAGCGGCACTATCAGTTCTGGTTCTCCATGGTGGCCCTGCACAAGCTGGGAGCCATCGCCATCCCCGCAACCAACCAGCTCAAGGAACATGATTTTGAATACCGCTTCAACGCTGCCGGCGTGAAGGCACTGATCTGCACAGCGGACGGGGATACCGCCGAGATCGCTGAGCGTGCCGCCGCGAAATGTCCCAGCGTGGAAACCCTCATCATGGTCAACGGTTCCCGCGAAGGCTGGCATAATATGAATGAGGAATATCCGCTCTTCACCCGCCGCTACCGCCGTCCGGAGGGCGCCTCCTGCGGCAGCGAACCGGCCCTGATGTTCTTTACCTCCGGCACCACCGGCAATCCGAAAATGGCGCAGCACCGCCACACCTACGCCCTGGGCCACTATGTTACCGCCAAGTACTGGCACTGCTGTGAGCGGGACGGCCTCCATTTCACCATCTCCGACACCGGCTGGGGCAAATCCCTCTGGGGCAAGCTCTACGGTCAGTGGCTGTGCGAGGGTGCTGTCTTCGTCTATGACTTTGACAAGTTCGACGCGGCGGATATCCTGCCCATGTTCAAGAAGTACAATATCACCACCTTCTGCGCGCCGCCCACCATGCTGCGGATGTTCATCAAGGTGGACCTGGACAATTATGACCTGTCCTCCATCCATCACATGACCACCGCCGGCGAAGCCCTGAATCCCGAGGTGTACCGCCAGTTTGAGAAGGCCACCGGCCTGCAGATCATGGAAGGCTTCGGCCAGACGGAAACGACCCTGACCATCGGCAACCTGGCCGGCACCGTGCCGAAGATCGGTTCCATGGGCAAGGCCAATCCCCAGTACGACGTGGATATTGTGGATCCGGACGGCAACCCCGTCGCCAACGGCGAAGTGGGCGAGATCGTTATCCATACGGACAAGCAGATTCCCTGCGGCCTCTATCGGGAGTATTACCTGGATGAGGAAAGGACGAAGGAAGCCTGGCACGACGGCATGTATCATACCGGCGACACCGCCTGGCGGGATGAGGACGGCTACTTCTGGTATGTATCCCGGATCGATGACGTGATCAAGTCCTCCGGCTACCGGATCGGACCGTTTGAGATTGAATCAGTCATCATGGAACTGCCCTATGTGCTGGAATGCGGCGTTTCCGCCGAACCGGACGAAGTCCGCGGCCAGATCGTCAAGGCGTCCATCGTGCTTACCAAGGGCACAGAGGGCACCGAGGAACTCAAGAAGGAAATCCAGCAGTACGTGAAGGACCATACCGCGCCCTACAAGTATCCCCGCAAGATTGTCTTCCGGGACGAACTGCCCAAGACCATCTCCGGCAAAATCCAGCGCAACCTGCTGTAATTCCCGGAATATACGCAAACGAAAGGAACCGGTTCCGTTTGGGACCGGTTCCTTTTTTTGATTATCCTGCTTCAGCAGGCTTTGTTCATCTTCAGGGTCTGTTCCACAAATTCATCCATGGGGACGGGCTGGGAGAAGTAATATCCCTGCAGGTAATCGCAGCTGATCTCCTTCATGGCTCCGGCCATCTCTTCGGTTTCGATGCCTTCCGCTGTGATGCTCAGGTTCATTTTCTTGAAACCGTCCACCAGGGCGGGAAGCAGCATATCCTTTTCCTTGCAGTAGTTCCAGACAACTTCCATGTCAATCTTGATGTTGGTGAAGGGGTACTGACGCACCCTGGAAAGGTTGGAGTAGCCGCTGCCGTAATCGTCCAGGGAGAACTCAAACCCGTTGTTGTAAAGGCCGGTAATCTGGTCCCGCAGCAGCGAGAAGTCGATCATGCTCTGTTCCGTAATCTCCAGGTGGATCATGCTTTCATCCACCCCGTATTCCTTCAGGATTTCAGCGAAGCGGGAGGGAACGTCCCGGCTCATGAACTGTACCGGGCTCAGGTTGACGTTGATCCACCGGATCCCCATAGCTTCCATGTCATGGTCCCGGATAAAGCGGCATACCTTGGCAAGCACCTGCTCGCCCAGCCGGACAATGTAGCCTTCCTGTTCCGCCATGGAAATGAACAGATCCGGACGGATCAGGCTGCCGTTGTCATCCCGCAGGCGGACCAGCGCTTCCGCGGCGATCCGCTTCCCGGTCTTGCTGTCCATCAGGGGCTGCAGGAAAACTTCCAGCTCGTCCCGGTCCAGGGACTTTTCCAGGCAGCGGCGAATTTCCAGCTTCTGGTTGATTTCGTCTATGGAATCCATCAGGGAACGGCTGGCGGCCGGTTCGGATACGCGGCTCAGCTCGTCCAGAGAAATCATCAGGGTGTTGACCAGACGGTCGGACGGACAGTTCATCAGATCCATATCGGCTTCCACGAAGGAGATCCCCAGCCGCAGCTCGCCGGCTCCGGTTTTCCATGGCCCGGTAAAGCGGCTGGTCAGAATATCGCGCAGTTCCGCCAGATCCGGATCGTTCTGGCCGACCACCGCGTAGGAACCGCCCCTCAGGTAGAAGCTGCTCAGGTGAGGGAAGGTTTCCAGCAGGTAGCGGTTAATGCCGATCAGGGCGTCATCCATCTGCTTTCCGCCGAAGATCTCCCGATGCTCGTTGTAATTCTGAATGGTAAAGCCCAGGACCTTGCAGGGCTTTTTTCGCTGCCAGCATTCACCCAGCAGCGCATGGAAAGCCGGCAGGTTGTAGACATATCCCCGCTCGGACAGGAACAGGTCAGGATTCAGGAAGGAAATGAAAATCACCACAATGGCCATCAGGCAGAAGGTGTTCATAACCACGATGTTCGGCAGCAGGAAGCGGGCGATAATCCCGGCTTTCAAAACGATCTGGATGGCCAGCAGGCTGATGATTTCATGGGCGCTCAGTTCCTTCAGATGCCGGAGGATGCCGATGGTAGCAAAGGCCAGGTAGCAGCAGTCGCAGGCAAAGATGGTCCAGTACAGCGGGCCCTTGTTAAAGCCGCTTTCAATCCGGAACAGCCAGTGGGTCCAGGGGGTTGTAAGGGCAATCAGTACGCAGGGAACATATACAATCGGAGCAAACACGCGCAGGCGGGACCACAGCAGTGCTTTCGAGTCCAGAACACTGACCGTGAACACAAAGAACATATAGGAACGTATATAGACAAAGATAAAATAACAAACGTTAACTACCCAGAGCAGCTCGGCGGCATGCTCCGGCCATGTCTCATTCAGACGGAGGGAAGCCACCTCAAGAATTTCCGCGCAGATATCGATGACCAGAATGGCAAGGAAAGCACGGTTGAGGCGGATCGGCAGTTTGGGACGGAAAAAGTAGTAGCCCATGATGATCACAAGGATCAGCATGCTTGGAACGGTAAAGCTGTAGTTCATCTCTTTGGTTACTGGCCTTTCCCTTGGGGGGACCTTTCTGCACGAATTGTAAAAAACGAAATAACCGGGGGGTGCGTCATTTTGTGTGTTTGTGATGCAGAACACTTGATTTGACCGGACAAATATAGCATAAGTTACATGGCTTGTAAAGATTTTTTTATGTATGTTTCCGATCGCTGAAAAACGGTATGTTTCCACATACCACGGGAAGGAAGCCTGGTTACATTACCGGGCGGCATCAAAAAATTACATATCAAATTGTCGCGTTTTCATAGTTGTCCTGCCATTTTTTCCATTTGCCAATAAGCCTGTTTTACAATATAATAATCATGCATATCTATTCCTATATGGAAGGTAAGCATTCAATTTTCGTCCTGGAAGGGGACCGTTTCATGCACCGTAAAATGACTGAACAGGAAATAATCAGTTCTTTCGATCAGGCCCTGAAAGAGGGCCAGATTTATCTGGTATATCAACCCAAATATAACCATTCCACGGGCCGGCTGATCGGGGCGGAAGCGCTCATGCGCTGGCAGCACCCGGAGTTCGGGGAACAGCTTCCGGATGATTTTATCCCGGTGATGGAGGATTACGGACTGATCCACCGGGCGGATTTGTTTGCCTTTGAAGAGATCTGCCGTTTCCATAACAGCTGCCCGAACTATATGCTTCCCATTTCCTTCAATATTTCCCGTCATGACCTTTTCGGCCATGACTATGTAAGTGAAATTGAAGCGATCCGCAGGAAGTATGATGTGCCGGTGCAGTATTTCCGCGCGGAAATCACGGAATCTTCCGCCATCGGCGGCTTCGATCTGGTTTCCAATGCCGTGAAGCAGTTCCACGAAAAGGGATACCTGGTGGAAATGGATGATTTCGGCAGCGGCTATTCCTCCCTGAGCATCCTTAAAAACCTGCCCGTGGATTTCCTGAAGCTGGACCTGCGCTTCCTGGCCGGGGAAGGCCTGGGCGGCCGCGGCGGCGTGATTGTCAACGCGGTGGTTCAGATGGCCAAGTGGCTGAATACCCCCACCCTGGCTGAAGGGGTGGAAACCATCGAGCAGGCGGACTTCCTCAAGAGCATCGGCTGCAATTACGTACAGGGTTATCTGTATTCCAAGCCGATGTCCAAGGAAGATTTCATGATGATGCTGCTGGCGCATGATATCGAACCGACCAAACCCTCCCTGCTGCTGATCAAAGCCATGGAAGCTGAACGGTTCTGGGATCCGGATTCCCTGGAGACCCTGATTTTCAACAATTATGTGGGTGCGGCCGCCATCTTCTCCTATGAAAGGGGAGATGTGGACATGCTGCGGATCAATTCCAAATACGTCAAGGAATCCGGCATGAACCTGACGGAGCAGGATATCCTGTCCGCTGATTTCTGGGAATCCTTCTCTCCGGAAAACCGGGAGATTTACGAAAAGACCATCCGCAAGGCGATCCAGACCGGCATGGAGGAAACCTGCGAAACCTGGCGCACCTACCGTTCCAAGTGCTGCGGCGTGGAGCGGGTCTGCCTTCGCAGCGGCCTGCGCGTGATCGGCCGGGGCGGGGATCAGGCGATTATCTATGCCATTGTCCAGAATATTACCGAGGAAAAGAGAAGCTACCAGGAGCTGGCTGAAAACGAGAAGCGCTTCCAGGCGGCTTTTGAACAGGCCAATATGTATGCCTGGGAATACAATATCGACACCCATGAGATGCGCCCCTGCTTCCGCTGTATGCGGGACCTGGGCCTGCCGCCTGTGGTGAAGAATTATCCGGAACCGGTGATCGAAAGCGGCCTGTTCCCGCCGGACTACGCGGACATGTACCGTGAATGGCACCGGAAGCTGGAGGACGGCGTCGGAGAGCTGGAAGCCATCATTCCCCTGACTGTCGGACGGATCCCCTTCCATGTCCGGTATACCACGGAGTTTGACGAAACCGGCCATCCACTGAAGGCTTACGGTTCTGCCACCCTGGTTGTGGATTCCGACAAGCAGGATCAGTCCGGCAAAACAGGCCGGTGATATATGGAAAAAGAGGGTTCAGCCCTCTTTTTTCTGTCTGGCGGAAGCTCCGCGGTTTCGGATTTTGTGAAAATATATGCTATACTGTTTTTATGAACAGAAAGCGGGAGGAAATCCCATGAAAAAGCGGCTGGTTCCGGCAGTAATGGTCATTATGCTGCTGATCGGCGTCATACATACAGTTTTTACGGAGGGAAGTCCTATGGAAGAAATCATTATCCAGAGCCCCAACGGAAATGTGTTCGGCGTACTCCGGCTCCCGGAAGAAAAAACGCCGGTGCCCCTGATCATCCTTTCCCACGGGTTCGGAGGCAATCACAGCCTGGACCTGGACAGTGCGGCTTATTTCAACAAAGCCGGCTTTGCCACCTTCAGCCTGGATTTCTGCGGCGGCGGGTTTAACTCCAGGAGCAGCGGAACCATGCTGGACATGTCCGTGCTGACGGAGGCGGCGGACCTGGACGCGGTGATTGATCATTTCCGGGGCGACGGGCGGATCTCGGAGATCTGCCTGTGGGGAGCAAGCCAGGGCGGCTTTGTTTCCGCCTATGTTTCCTCCCGGCGGCCCGGGGATATCAAAGCGGTGGTGCTGGAGTTCCCGGCCATCGTGCTGCAGGACGATTCGGAAAAACGGAGGCTGCCGGACGGGACGTTCCCGGAAACCAGCAGCATCATGGGTTTCAGGATCAGCCGGAAATATGATGAGGACGCCACCTCCTTTAACCTTTATGATCTCCTGCCGTCCTATACCGGCCCGGTGCTGATCCTGCACGGAGATAAGGATCCCGTTGTTCCGCTGCGCTATTCGGAGAAAGCCAGGGAAACCTATCCCGACGCCCGGCTGATTGTGATGCCGGGACAGGGCCATGGCTTTACGGGAGCTTCCAAACAGGACGCCCTGGCCATGGAAACGGAATTCTTCCTGAAACAGGGCATCGGGCAAACGCCCGCGGAGGAAAAATAACCCGCCTTATTTGTCGGTTTTGGATCCTGTTTTTCCGGCGGGACGCGTGATATGCTTTCCTCACGGTGAAGAAATCACCGGATCTGTTCGGAAGGAGGGCATGTAAGATGTTCGGCATGGACAAAACCAGAAGTGTGGGCCTGATCATCGCGGCTGCCGCGCTGATTCTGCTGGCGGCAAGAGGTGCCCGCGGACTGCTGTACTGTGTTGCCAGGTCAAGCGGACTTCTGATCGTGGTGGCTGTGGCTGCACTGGCTTACGGATTCATCCGGAAGAATGGATGATCCCGGACGGCCGTAATACCGGAACCGGCCGGCAGATTTGATATATCCGGCATCGGAGTCTGTCTCCGGTGCCGGATCTTTTTTGGCTGATTGCCGGATTTCCGCTCTTTCTGTATAATACGGCTGGAATCGGAAAAAGAAGAAAACGGGGCAGGAAACCGGCAATGACGGAATACAGGGTTCGGATCAACGGGATTGAAACAGCCGCGCACTACAGTGAACGGGCGGTGGAAGAGATTTTTGTACCTCTGCTGGAATGCCTGACGGAGCGGCAGCGGGCAGCGGGAAGACGTATCCTGGTGCTGCTGGCAGCACCGCCCGGAGCGGGAAAGAGCACGCTGGCCAGCTTCCTGGAACACCTGTCCCGGGAGCGGATCGGTCTGTGTCCGGTGCAGGCAGTGGGCATGGACGGGTTTCACCGGAGGCAGGAGTATCTGCTGAGCCACCGTACGTTGCGGGACGGCCGGGAAATTGCCATGGTGGAGATCAAGGGAGCACCCGTGACGTTTGACCTGGAAAAGCTGTTATCCGCGGTGCGGAGGGTAGCGGCCGGGGAGATCTGCGGCTGGCCGGCCTATGACCGCCTGCTCCACAATCCGGTGGAGGACGCGGTGACCGTGGACGGGGACATTGTGCTTCTGGAGGGCAACTACCTGCTGCTGGAGGAGGATGGCTGGCGGGAACTGGCAGCCTGCGCGGATTATACGGTTTCGATCAGCGCCGGGGAGAAACTGCTGCGGGACCGCCTGATTGACCGGAAAATCCATACCGGCGTGGCGGAGGACGCCGCGGTACGCTTTGTGGACTTCAGCGATATGCCCAATGTCCGGCTTTGCCTGGAAAAATCCGCTCCCGCTGACCTGCGGCTCCGGCTGGATGACAACGGGGACTTCTGCAGGGATTGAGCAGGGCGGACGTGAATGAACGAAAAACAGCGCGGTGCTTTCGGGCACCGCGCTGCTGTTTTTCGGGGGATTATTTTGCCGGGACGGAAGACCGGTTCTGCCGGCGGTACTGACCCGGCGTAATGCCGGTCTGCTGCTTGAAGAAGCGGATGAAGGAGGAAACGTTGGGCATGCCCACCTTCTCCCCGACAATCTGAACCGGTTCGTCGGTTTCCGACAGCAGCCGGCAGGCTTCCTTTTTCCGGAGGCCCTGTACATATTCCAGGATGCCCTGCCCGGTGCAGTTCTTGAAATAATGGGAAAGGTTGGAGGGCGTCAGGCTGAAGCGTTCAGCCATGGCCTGCAGGGAGAACATCTCGTCAAAACAGTTTTCGCCGATATAGGCTTTCATATCCCGGGCCCGGTCGTAACCCGCGTCCGGTTCCAGGGTGCGGATGGAGGCACAGGTTTCCTCCACAAACTTTTCCAGAAGCGTCAGCAGTTCCGGAACTGTATCGAAGGAAATCAGCTGCTCCAGCATTTCGGGCTGCGCGGCGGGACCGGCGGAACCGTCCCGGCCGGTATACAGGGTGCGCACGGTTATGTTGACCACGTCGAAGCAGACCATCCGGGCATAGTTGAAGGAAACCGGTTCCCGCTGAAGGCCGCCCAGGATCCGGTGCAGGATCTTTCCGGCGTTTTCGGCGTCCGGCTGCAGCAGGTACCACTGCAGCTGTTCCATCTGTTCCCGCGGATAGTTTTCCAGCGAGGAGGAAGCATCCAGGTCGGGTGAATAAACGACCAGGCAGCCGCTGCCCCGCACCAGGCGGAACCGCAGCGCCCGTACGGCCTGGGAATAGGCTTTGCCGATGCTGGCCCCGGGGCAGGGAAGACTCAGACCGACGGAGACCGGGAGACCTCCGGCTTTTTCCAGATGCTCTTTCAGACTGTAAAGCGTCTCCTCGACGCCGTCGTCCGCCGCGGCGCCGGGGAAGAGAATGGCCAGGCTGCCCTCATCCGGCAGGGCGGTGCATAGTACCGCGTCTTCCCGGCCGAAGGACAGAGAGGACATGAACGCGTCGGCTTCCCCGCTCAGATCTGCCAGCTGTTCTTTTCCGCAGTCCAGCACGGCGATGCGGTACAGACCGTCCGCGGCGATGGTCAGGCCGAGCCGGGAAAGCTCCTCCCGGACGGCGGAACCGTTCTCGCCGGACAACAGCCGGTACAGGCTGCCCTGCAGAAGAACCGAACGGCTTTCCTCCAGGGCCAGGCGGCTGGACTGGGTTTCCTGGGCCAGGGCGTCCAGCACCGCTTCCACCTGGCGCATTTCATCCGCCGCGCCGGGCCGGGCTTTGTAGCTGCTGCCCAGGGCTTTTTCCGTCAGACGCTTCAGGGGCTTGTAGTGCAGGTTGGACAGGAAATAGACGGCCGTGGCGCCCAGAATGGAGATGACGGCCAGCAGCAGGAGCATCAGCTGCTGGGCCCGGTGCATAGGCGCTTCAACCAGCCGGGCGGGGATCAGTACGGTGTAGTCCCAGCCCGCGATGGAGGAATGGGCGGAGGACAGCAGATACTTTTCCCCCTGCAGCATGATCCTGCCGGAGGCATCGCCCCCGGCCCGGAGGTATTCCTCCCGGGAAACCGGGCCGATCCCCAGCAGCAGGTTGCCTTCCGGATCAGTGATCTGCACGGTTCCGCCGTAATCATCCGTAATGGGAGCAACCATACGGCGCAGGCGGGAGGAGGGGATCACAAACACGGTGCGCAGTTTCGGAGTGCGTGCCCCGGCCTGTACAGAAACAAACAGCGTGATGTATTCCGCTTCCAGGCCGCCGTACTGGCGGATCGTATCCTCCGGCCAGGTCAGGATGCTTTCCGGCCGGTCCACGGTTTCCAGAAAATCCTCCAGGGTATGGCGGCTGTAAACCAGCTGATTGGAGAAGAGCAGCTCCGGTTTGATCCGGGAGGAGGAGGTAAAACAGTACTCCGTCCCGGAACGGTAGGCGATCAGGAACTCCGGCAGGGTGGAGACGGAGTGCAGCACGCCCAGGGTGTCCACCGCTTTGCGGGCGGCTACCACGTCTCCCTCGTTGGTCCGGAGGTTGACCACCGAGTTGTTCTGAATCATATAGGAAATGTTGACCAGCTGTTCCAGCTGGGTATCCACGTTTTCCCGCATCTGGCTCAGCAGCCGGTCGTTGCTTTCGGCAATTTCCTGGCTGTAACGGTCCAGCAGGAAGGAATTGAACAGCACAAACAGAACCGCTACCGGCAGAAAAAGTACCAGCGCGTAGGAAAGAATATACCGGTAGAAGGTTCCGCTTTTGTTTCTCATTTTGGATCTCCGCCTTTTCCGTTATGAGGGTCCTATTATAGCATTTCATCCCTTCTGGGTACAATGGCGGGAAAGGGAAACCGGCGATGGATTGGCAGAATTGACGATTCTAAAAATGCATATTTTGGGACGGCAATCCAATTTGTTTCAAGAAATGAATACCGATTCAAAAAGTGAAGATTGACTATCTGGCAAAAAATGCATACGATTTTGACATCCGAAGGGGCGGCAGCCCCGGAGACAGTTTTTATAAAATGAAAGGCGCGGTGGAAGCGGAATGACAACGCTGGCTAAAAATCCGGGCAGGGATCTGCGGCTGAGTCCGGGGCGGAGAAAGCTGAATAAGATCCTGTGCAACTGGCAGCTGTATCTTTTCCTGCTGCCTGCACTGGCCTATTTCCTGATCTTCCGCTACTATCCGATGCTTGGCCTGCAGCTGGCTTTTAAGAAGTACAGGGCGGTTGAGGGAATCTGGGGAAGCCCCTGGGTCGGAACGAAATATTTTGAACAGTTTTTCCGCGGCCCCAACTTTGGCCGACTGATCACCAACACCCTGATGATCAGCGTAGGAACGCTGCTGATTTCTTTCCCGGTGCCGGTTCTCCTGGCGCTGCTGCTGAATCAGATTCCGTCCAAAAAATATAAGAAGCTGGTGCAGACTACGATCTACGCGCCGCATTTTATTTCTGTGGTGGTGCTGGTCGGTATTATCTCCCTGTTCTTTTCCCCGCGAAACGGAATTGTCAATCACCTGATTGCGGCCCTGGGCGGTACAAGAATTCACTTTATGGCGGAACCTTCCTGGTTCCGGCCCCTGTATATCGGCTCGGACATCTGGCAGAATGCCGGCTGGGGCAGCATCATCTACCTGGCGGCCCTTTCCAATATCAATCCGGAACTGCACGAAGCGGCTATCATGGACGGTGCCAACAAGTACCAGCGGGTCTGGCATATTGACCTGCCGGGGATCCTGCCCACGGTGGTGATCATGTTCATCCTCGGTGCCGGAAAGGTGATGACGGTGGGCTTTGAGAAAGCGTTCCTGATGAAAAATGACCTGAATGTATCCACCTCGGAAATAATATCCGTTTATGTTTATCAGCGGGGACTGCTGGATAATCAGCCCAGCCTTTCCACCGCTGTAGGAATGTTTGAGTCGGTGGTGAATCTAGTGCTGATTACAACCGTGAACTTTATTTCGAAAAAAGTATCCGATTCCTCGCTCTTCTGAGCGGAAACCGGCAGGAAGGAGGGAGCCACGCATGCTGCAGACGGAACTGGCGGCAGGAAGAAAGAGAAAAATCAGTGAAACCAGGGCAGACCGGGTCTTTGATGTGATGAACTATGTGATCCTGACGATCTGCCTCCTGCTGGTGGCTTATCCCCTGTATTTCGTTGTGATTGCTTCCATATCGGATCCGGTGGACGTCAATGCGGGGAAAGTGATCCTGTATCCGGTAAAGGCCACGATGGACGGATACAGGCGCATTCTGGAATACGATTCTTTCTTCAGCGGCTATCGAAATACGCTGCTTTATACCGGACTGGGAACCCTGGTGAATATGCTGATCACCGTTCCGGCGGCCTATGCCCTGTCCCGGAAGGATCTGGTGGGCCGGAACTTCTTTATGATGCTGATCACGTTCACCATGATTTTCTCCGGCGGCCTGATGCCGACATTCCTGCTGGTACGCGGCCTGAACCTGCTGGATACAATCTGGGCAATGGTTCTTCCGGTGGCGGTGAGCTCCTGGAACCTGATTGTAGCCCGGACCTTTTTCCAGCAGACGATCCCGGATGACCTGCTGGAGGCGGCACAGCTGGACGGTGCGACCAATGTACAGTTTTTTATGAAGGTTGTGCTGCCGCTGTCCAAGTCTATTCTGGCGGTGCTGGTGCTCTTCTATGCAGTGAGTCACTGGAACAGGTACCAGGAAGCCCTGTTCTATCTGAGAACGGACAGCAAACGTCCGCTCCAGCTGGTTCTGCGGAGTATCCTGTTCGAGAACTCTATGAACGACATGGTGGATGACGCTGCCAACCTGGCGGCGCAGATGAGGCTGGGAGAACTGATCAAGTATGGGGTGATTATCGCCTCCTCCCTTCCGCTGCTGATCCTGTATCCCTTCCTCCAGCGCTATTTCATTCAGGGGGTAATGATCGGAGCAGTGAAGGGCTAAAGCCCTGAACTGCGAAGATCATTTGATCGGGGAGCGAGGGAAGCGGTGCCACAGTGTGGCATCCTGCGAAGCAGGAAGCGACCCGAACGAGTCAACCGAAACGAGCAGTGCGAAGCGCTCCAGGGCGAACCCCTGAGGGCAGCCAGTGGCTGAAATTTCGTCAGGGGTGAGGTCAATCGAAAGGGAGCAAGCTCCACAGTGTGGAGTTGCGACCTTTGAGATTGCGGAAAAGCAATGCGACGATTGAGGTGGCGGAGCTGTGAAAGGTTAAAACCTTTCACAAAGCCTATCATTAACTGGAAACTCTTCACTCTTCACTGGCAACTCCCATGCGGCATGACCAATAATTCTGAATTCTTAATTCTGAATTGGTTTTAAGGGCTGTCTGCCCTGCAATATAACATTTTTTTCAAGGAGGAAACAGACATGAAACGGATCCTGGCAATCATCCTGGCCCTGGCTATGATGCTGTCCTGTGCGGCAGTCCTGGCTGAAGGCTACCCCCTCGTGGATTCCCCTGCGGAATTCAACCTGATCATCCGTGTGCGTCCGCTGCACGGTGATCCGGACGAAATGGTGTTCTTCAAGAACCTGGAGGAACTCACCGGCATCCATATTAACTGGGAAAAGATCCAGCAGGCGGAATATGACGAGAAAAAGAACCTGCTGCTGGCGGCCAACAAGGACCTGCCGGACGGTTTCTTCGGAAAATTCTCCCTGAGCTCTTCTGACCTGGTGGTTTACGGATCCCAGGGTATCCTGATTCCGCTGAATGACCTGATTGAGGAGAACGCTCCCAACCTGAAGGCGCTGCTGGAACGCCGCCCGGACATCAGGTCCATGATCACCGCGCCTGACGGAAACATCTATTCCACCCCCTATGTACAGGAAGGTGAAGACGGCACCATCGCTTCCAACATTATGATCAACAAGACCTGGCTGGAGCGCCTGGGACTGGAAAAACCCACCACCCTCGAGGAGCTCGAGACGGTGCTGACTGCTTTTAAGGAACAGGACGCCAACGGAAACGGTGATCCCAACGATGAGATCCCCATGACCTTCAAGTTCCTGGGCTCCCAGCGCGATATCGGCGGCTTCTTCGGTGCGTTCGGCTATGCGGATACCCTGGCGCAGGGCAATGCACATATCGTTGTGGGTGAAGACGGACAGCTGGTGTTCGTGCCGGTTACCGAAGGCTACAAGGAAGGCTGCAAATACCTGTATGAACACTTCTTTGCCAAGGGCCTGATCGATCAGGAAGGCTTCACCATGGACAAGAAGACCTACAATGCTCAGAACCAGGGCGATATCGCCAACATCGGCGTGTTCATGTGCTGGAATGCCTTTGACCTGGGTACTGTGCACGAGGATGAATATGAACCCATGAGCCCCCTCCTCGGACCGAACGGCACCACTTCCTGGGGAACCTCTCCCGACTCCACTATGTCAGCCAACGGCTTCTCCATCACCAATGTCTGCAAGGATCCCGCCCTGCTGATGAAGTGGGTGGATACCTTCTATGATCCGATCCAGTCCATGCAGTGCGACCTGGGCCCTATCGGCATCAATATCAAGGATAACGGCGACGGCACCTATGATTACATCGATACGCCCGAAGGCATGAGCTACGACGAGTTCCGCTATAAGGAAGCATTCGCCTCCGACGGTCCGATCGCGCTGACCAGTGACTTCTTCGGCAGCAAGATCCCGCGTTCCGCCGGCCATCAGGCGAAGTTTGACCGCAATGAGAACTACTACCGCAAGTACGCCACCAGCGTCTACCTGCCCAGCATGATCCTCAGTGAGGAAGATACCGATGACCTGAATCTCATCAAGACCGATATCATCAACTATGCAGAGGAAATGCGCGCCAAGTGGCTGTCTCAGGGCGGTGTTGAAGCGGAATGGGACGATTATATCGCCCGCCTGAACAGCATGGGTCTGGAACAGTACATGGAGATCTATCAGCGGAATTACACTGCGACCCACAGCAACTGAATGACGTCCCTCCAGGGACCGGCATCAGCCGGTTCGTGGTAACCTCCTTTCTCCCCCGGCCGATCACCGGGGGAGTTTTCCGCTGAAATAAAGAAACCCCGGTGCCTGCAAAGGCACCGGGGTTTTGCTGACTGTATCAGATGTAGAATCCTTTAAATGAATCATCGTACCATTTCCGGTTGTAGATCAGGCAGTCGCTGATTTTGCAGGAATTCTGGTAAACCCATACGTAGATTTCCAGCTCTTCCGTGATCAGCCGGACCTGTATGAGCTGCGATCCGTAAACATCCAGCCTTTCCGCAACGGTCCAGCCGCTTTGCAGGACTTCTCCGGGAAGCCGCAGCGTTTGACCGGCCCAGTCCTGTACGGCAGCCAGCCATTCCGCTTCATGGCTTTCCGGAAAATCATTATCCGTGAAATCTGAATAATAACCGTACCACAGGTGGATACCCGCTGTTTCGGGAACGGAACCGGTTTCCTGCAGCTGAACGATGTCCATGTTGCAGTGCGTCCGCTGGTAGAAGCCGTCATACCCTTCAAAGTAGAACTGGCTGGTGTATTTGTATACCGCGCTGCTCCGGGGGAGGTAGGTGTCGCCGTCAAGCTGCATCAGTTCACGGTTGGTGCAGGGGTTGTACTTGCGGACATTTCCCGGAAGATTGATCAGCTCTCCGGTATCTTTCAGGGCAGCCGCCTGCAGTTCGTCCGGATCAATATCCCATATTCCTTCATCCATCAGGGCAAACAGAGCAAGTTCATCGTCTGTCATGCGCCTGTAGGGATAGAAAAGGAATGTTTTGCTGTCCAGACCCCAGGTGCGGGGAGTTCTTTTTTCCGCTGTCAGCACCTGTGTATCTGACGGAATATCCTCTTTCTTCAGCTGACCGCGCCGGATCTTGTTTCTGATTTCTTCCATGCGGTCGTTTTCTTCATCCGTCAGCCATCTGGTTTCCAGCACATTGCAGTGCCGGCAGCAGTTCCGGTCATTCAGGGAATCCGGATCAAAATCGATGCCCAGATCCTCAAAGGCAGCGGCCAGGGCAACCAGCTGGGTGTCGGATAAAGACTGGGAATCCGGCAGGAAAACATAATAGCTTTCCCCGCAGAAATCCTCGGGGTTCAGGGTGAAAACTGCGACATCCTGGCTGTTGACAGTGGAAGGATTGACGATGGAATCCCCCGAATAGGTGATGTCCCCGTCCTTCAGGGCAGCCTGGAATTCACGCATTTTTGCCAGTTCGATATCCGTCAGCCAGGGACTGACAAAGTCAATAAAGTCGGAATAATGCGGAGCACGGGCAATTTCCTCAGCGCTGACCGGCTGACGTTCCGGCCATCTGTCGATTTCAGGCGCATAGGGAGAATAGTCTCTGGAGGTTTCGGCAAAGGATGGGAAAGGAAGCAGCGACAGGATCAGAAAGGCAGCCAGCAGGAGCAGCCTGTGACGGATGACGGGACTGAATCCGGACATGCGATTACCTCCTTTCGCTTTCAGGATAAGGGATTGGATGTTTCAGAGTCTTCAAGGGGATGTAACGGCAATGTAAATTCTACAGTGGTTCCCTTTCCGGGAGTGCTCCGGATGACCAGATCAGTCCCATGCAGCCGGGCAATATTCTGACAAAGGGTGAGTCCGAGACCGGCGCCGCCGGAAGCCCGGGTTCTGGCCGGGTCGGCTTTCCAGAAGGCCTCTGTGCAATGGCTGATCTGCTCGGGCGTCATGCCGCAGCCTTCATCCGATACCGCGAATCCCCGTGGATGGAGTGTGACGCGCACGGGAGTCAGGGTGCCGCTTTTTCCGGCGTTGCTGACCAGATTGCGCAGCAGGTGGATGATCAGATCCCTGTCGGCGCTTACTGTGGAATCTTCTCCGGTCAGTACCGCGTCCTGCGTAACAGCCAGCGCTTCCTGCGCCATTTCCAGCATGGAGAAGGTTTCTGTTTTCAGTTCGGAACCGTTCATCCGCGTGAGCTTCATCAGGTTTTCGTCCATTTCGGCGAGGCGGCGGGATTCTTTGACGATCAGGTCACACATTTCCTCCCGCATTTCGACCATGTCGCCGCCTTTCTGGATCAGCCGCGCGGCACTGACGATGGAGGTCAGGGGAGTACGCATTTCATGGGACAGGGCGTCAATCAGCGACTGCCGCTGCCGGGCGTCTTCCCGGAGGTTTTCCTCTCTCTGGACCACCGCTTTGTTCATTTCAATGAACGCGTTGGTCAGTTTGCCGATTTCATCCCGTTTTCCGGAGGGCTCCAGGGCGAGGGGAGTACCGCTGCGGACAGCGTCCGCGGAGCGGGACAGGGTTTTCAGCCTGCGGGTGATCCTGCCGGAAATCAGCAGGGACAGCACCGTGGCTATGGCCAGTCCGCCGAGACAGAATCTCAGGCCGGACGCGGTCTGGTCCCTGAGCATGTTATAGAATTCGGAAAAATCCGACCTGGTAATCAGCGTATTATGGTCATCCAGCGGGTGAACGATATACAGCATTTCCTCATTGTCGGACAGGTAGGAAGTGCGTTCCTTGCTGTCCAGCAGGAAGGAGTTTTCCTCCGACAGCATGATGGACAGCGGGCTGCGGTCCTTGTAGAACAGGACCTGCATATGCTCGAAGCCGAGCTGCTGACGGACATCCCGGACTGCTTTAAGGGTATCAGCGTTGGAAGAGGACCGGCTTCTCAGGATTTCCGAAGAGACAAGCCGGGCTACGGCCGTTTCTTCACGCTCCGCGTTTTCCCGGGCTTTTGCGACAGACAGCCGGAAACTCTGGTTGATCTGCAGATACAGCAGCGCAGGCAGGATCAGCAGGATCAGCAGAAGCATCCCGGTGACAATCTGTTTTCTCATACATCCTCCCGGAAACGATAGCCGAATCGGACAATGGTTTCAATCCGGTCATTGCCGATTTTACCGCGCAGGCGCTGTACGTGCACGTCCACCGTCCGGGTCTCGCCGGTATAGTGGTATCCCCATACAGCACGGAGCAGTTCCTCCCGGCTCATGGCGGTCCGGCCGGATTCGATCAGCGTCTTCAGCAGGTTGAACTCCAGCGTGGTCAGGGGAACAGGTTCGTCATTCCGCCAGACCTCCCGGGTTTCAAAATTCACCCGGAGATCTCCCTGGACATAATCGGACGGCGCAGGCTTGGAACGCTTCAGCACGTTATCCACGCGTGCCAGCAGTTCGGCCGGCTCAAAGGGCTTGAGGATATAGTCATGGGCGCCCATGCGGAGTCCCCGGACCCGGTCCGGGATGGCGGTTTTCGCCGTCAGGAAGATGACGGGGATACCGGAAGCGATCAGATCCTCTCCCAGGGAGAAACCGTCTTCCCCGGGCATCATGACGTCCAACAACACCAGGGCGGGCTTTTCTTCCCGCAGCGCGTCACGGGCGGCGGCCGCGTCTTCCAGTTCCTTCACGGTGTAACCAGCCAGCTGAAGATGCATTCCTGTCAGCCGGCGGATATTCATTTCATCTTCTACCAGAAAGATCGTTTCCATAACCTGCGCAACCCCTTTATCCTCAATTGTGCATCCTCATTGTATCATCATCCGGAAGCTTTGGGTGTAACAAAACTGTAAACTTTGTAACGGCCCCGGGAGGACGGAACTGAGCAGGGCGTGGCAGCAGGAAACAAACAACCGGCACCAGGCCGGTGCCGGTATCGGTACGGGTATCTTACAGGCCCTTGATCATGGCCAGGTCGCCGTAAAGGATGGAATCGTCCCCGAGGGCTGCGTTTTTGATTTCCACGGTGGAACGGATCTGCGGCATACAGTAACGGTCCACTTCCGCCAGGATCTTTTGCAGGAACAGGTCGCCCAGCGCTTCAATAACGCCGCCGCCGTAAAGGATCAGGTCCGGGGAAATGGTGTTGATCATGTTGCCGGTGGCGACTGCCAGCCAGTGACAGGCCCGGTCCACCGCCTCCATGGCGACCTTGTCCCCGGCTTCCAGCGCTTTCACCAGTTTCTTGGAACGGAAAACGCCCTCCTGTACAGCGTCTGCCATCAGGGTCTCCCGGCCGCGGCTGATCTGCTGGCGGATATAGGCGCTCATTCCCTGTTTGCTGGAGAACGCTTCCAGGCAGCCGCGCTGTCCGCAGTTGCACAGCGGGCCTTCCGGATCCAGGATCATGTGGCCGTACTCGGCAGCTTTGAATTGATTGCCTGTGAAAAGGGAACCGTTCAGGATCAGGCCGCCGCCCAGGCCGGTGCCCACGAAGAAACCGACGATGTTTTTATATCCGCGGGCGGCGCCGAAGTGATATTCACCCAGCACGCCCAGGTTTACGTCGTTGCCCACATAGAAGGGCACGCCGAACTGCTTGCGCATGGCGCCGGCCATGTCATAGTCCCGCCAGGGAAGGTTCGGCGTAAAGAGTACGATGCCGTTTTCCTGGTCAATGACCCCGGGAGCGCAGGAAGCCACGGCGTTCAGCTTTTTCCGGTCGATGCCGGATTCCTTGATCATTTCCTCCACCACGTCGATGATGACCTTTTCCACATCGGCTGAGGCGGAGCCGCCGCTCTTGGACCGTTTTTTCAGGCGGTAGATGATTTGATCCTTCTCATCAAAAATCGCGCCCAGTACTTTTGTGCCGCCTACATCCAGGCAGATGTTGTACTTTTCAGCCATGGTTTCTTCCCTCCAGTCAGATCAATTCATAATTCACAATTTATAATTATATAGTGCGCATCTCTATAATCAGCGGTTTTATCTTTTGCTGCGGGATTTTTTTAGCGGTATCAATACCTATAAGAAGAAGCGTTGGAAAGCATTGATTCTGAATTCTAAATTCTGAATTCTGAATTACAAATCATCCTTTCCGGATGATTTGTCTGAGCCAGCCGAAGAGTCCGCTGGCCTTTTCCACCGGTTCTTCCGTTTCATTCACGTATTTTTCTTCCTTTTCGGGTGTCTCCTCCGTCAGGGATACCTTCCGGTTGCTGAAGTAGCGGTAGAGCGCTTCCTGGGACGAGGTGCCCTCGCCGCCTTCTTCCCGGACATAGGTGCCGTCCGGCTGCATCAGCCAGGATTTTTCCCTGTCGTTCCGCAGGGCGTCCAGGATTTCGTTCAGCTGTTCCCGGGTATCCGGGGTCACCGCTTCAATGAAGGCTTCCACCCGCCGCTCCAGGTTCCGGTTCAGCAGGTCACCGGAACCGATGAACAGCCGCTGGTCTTCGCCTTCCCCGAAACTGTAGATCCGGGAATGCTCCAGCCACCGTCCGATCACGCCCCGGACGGTGATGTTGTCTGTCATGCCGGGAATGCCGGGGCGGAGGGAACAGATCCCGCGGATGAACAGCTCCACCTTTACGCCGGCCCGGGAGCATTCGATCAGCTTTTCCATCACTTCGCGGTTGTTCAGGGAGTTGATCTTGATGGCCACGCGGCCGTTTTCTCCCTTTTCGATTTCCCGGTCCAGCATTTCCAGCACCCGGGGCTTGAAACTCAGCGGAGCGATCCACAGCGCCTGGGCTTCCGGCGGGATCTCGCCGTTTTCCAGTGCGGCGAAGGCGGCCTCGGCTTCGCGGCCAACCTCTTCCCGGGCGGTGATCAGGGACAGGTCGGTATACTGTTCGCCGGTCACTTCGTTATAGTTGCCGGTGCCGACCTGGGTGATGCGGTTCAGGATCATTCCTTTCTGCCGGGTGATGACGCACAGCTTGCTGTGCACCTTCTGGTCCGGCAGGCCGTAAATGACGCGGCAGCCCGCGTCCTCCAGCATTTCGGAATAGTCAATATTGTTCTGTTCGTCAAAGCGGGCCCGCAGCTCCAGCAGGCACAGCACGTCCTTGCCCCGGTCGGCGGCATAGGCCAGCGCCGCGGCAATCTTGCTGCTGCCGCTCATCCGGTACAGCGTGATTTTGATGGACCGTACGTCCGGATCGTCCGCCGCTTCGTAGATCAGGTCCACAAAGGACATCATACTCTGGAAGGGAAAACTGAGCAGCAGGTCATGCTTCTCAATATAGGAAAAATACTCGCCCTTTTTCAGGCCGATATCCCTGGAGGGTTTCCGGTCCGGATAACGGAAGGACGCAGGCCCGCCGATGCAGGAACGGAAGGACAGGTCAAAGGGAACGGCCTGCGTGAACACCCGGTCCTCCGGCACCCGGAGTTTCCGGATCAGGAGGGAGCGGGCGGGGTCTGTCAGCTTGCCGAAGATGCGGACGCGCACCGGCATTTCCCGTTTCCGCTTGCTCAGCATACCTGAAATCTTGTCGCGGAAGTTATCGTCCGCCCGGTCCTCCATGCTGGAGAAAAAGACGTCCGCGTTCCGGGTCACGTCCACGACGGCGGACTGGACAATGGTTTCCTTTTTCAGCAGCAGCGGCAGGAAGTGCCGGACCAACTGGGCAGTCAGTACAATCTTCTGGCAGCCGTCAATCTCAAAGCTCTGATAGGCCGGGATCCGGTGGAGCGGGATAATGCAGATTTTCTGCTCCGTGCCGCGGCCGAGGAACGCGACCACGTTGCCTTCCCCGTTCCACAGGAAAGGCAGGGGCTGGTCGGCCGGGATGATCTTCGGGAAAAGCAGATCCCGGATATCGCCGAAGAGCTTTTTGCTCATCAGCTCGTCCACCTTGCTGATCTTCCGGAAATCCAGCACATCGATCTTGTTTTCGTGCAGCTCTTCCCGGATACCCTTCCAGATGTTTTCCATCAGGGTCTGCTGTTCCCGGGTGATCAGCAGGGCAGCCGTAATCTGAGCTTCCGGCAGCATACCGGAAACCGGATCCCCGCTGTCCGGCGTCAGCATGGCCCGGTGGGTCAGGATGCCGATGCGTACACGGTAGAATTCCTCCAGGTTGGACTGGTAGATCATCAGGAACTTGAGCCGTTCCAGCAGGGGAACATGCGGATCGGCGGCTTCCAGCAGCACGCGCCGGTTAAATTCCAGCCAGCTCAGCTCCCGGTTGATATACACGTTTTCGGAAGAGGTCTGACCGTTGTGTTTGTTCTTTTTCTCTGATGACATATGTTCTCCGTTCCTTTAAGCGCCGTGAAGTTCCTGCCGGAAAGAAGGCGGGAACGGCGGCTTTTGTTTGGCTGGCTTTTCTTCATCTTATCATAGCGGAAAAGAAAAAGGAAGGAGAAAAATCCGCTGCACAGGCTTCCCGGCCTTGCGGAGCAACGGATTCATGTGGTAGAATCACATCGAAAAGTGAAAAATGGGCAGAACTGCGCGGACGTGCATGGGGCATGTCAGGGAAACACGCAGATGGAGGGTAAGAAAAATGGAACTTTTGGATTTTGTATTGCTCCTGGGCGGGGTGGCGATGTTCCTGTACGGTATGTCGCTGATGGGTGACGGACTGAAAAAAGTTGCCGGCAATAAGCTGGAACTGATTCTGTACCGGCTTTCCTCCACACCGCTTAAGGGCATTTTGCTTGGTGCGGGGGTCACCGCGGTGATCCAGTCCTCTTCCGCCACCAGCGTCATGGTGGTCGGCTTTGTGAACTCGGCCATGATGAAACTGCGCCAGGCCATCGCCATTATCATGGGCGCAATCATCGGTACCAGTATTACGGGCTGGATTATCTGCCTTTCCGGCATGTCCGGAGGCGGAACCTCCCCCTTCCTGCAGCTGCTGAGCACGGAGGCGCTGGCGGCCCTGACGGCTATCGGTGCAATCCTGATGAAACATATCTCCAAAAAGCGCAGCGTGCATCACGCGGCGGATATCCTCATGGGTTTTGCGGTGCTGATGTTCGGCATGAAAACCATGAGCGGTTCGGTTTCGGTCCTGAAGGAGGATCCTGGCTTTATCTCCTTCCTGACCAGCTTTTCCAATCCGTTCCTGGGGATCCTGATCGGTATTGTCTTTACTGCTGTGCTCCAGAGCGCTTCCGCTTCCGTCGGTATCCTGCAGGCGCTGTCCGCCACAGGCCTGATTACGTTTGATGTGGCGCTGCCCATCATCCTGGGTATCGCCATCGGCGGATCGGTACCGGTGCTGCTTTCCGGTATGGGTTCTTCCCGGGACGGCAGGCGCACGGCCGTATCCTACCTGGTGATTGAGGTCCTGCAGGTGATCCTGTTCGCCACTGTGTTCTATATCCTGAACGCGGTGCTGCGGTTCGCCTTCATGAATAAAGTGATGGATATGTTCTCCATCGCCCTGCTGAACACCCTGTTCCGGATATCCACCATTATCGTGCTGGCGCTGTTCATCCCGCTGATTGAGAAGCTGATGATCGCCCTGATCCCCGGCAATCCGGCGGACGAGGCAAACACCCGGGATATGGACCGGCTGGAGGAACGTTTCCTTGCGTATCCCACCCTGGCGGTTGAACAGACCCGGCTGACCATTAATAAAATGGCGGAGCTGACGCAGAAGTCCATGGATATGGCTATTGCCCTGCTGGACAACTTCTCTGAAAAAGAATTTGACGAAGTGGCCACGCTGGAAGGCATTGTGGACCGGTATGAGGATAAAATCGGCAGCTACCTGATGAAGCTGACAGCCCGTGAAATGACAGAGACGCAGAACAAGGCGGTCAGCCAGTACCTGCGCGCCATCACAGACCTGGAACGCATCAGCGACCACGCGCTGAATATTGCCGAGCGGGCGCAGGAACTGAAGGAAAAGAATATCTCCTTCTCCGATAAGGGAGCGAAGGAGATGGATAACCTGACCGAAGCAATTCAGGAAATCATGAATATCACCTTTGAAAGCTTCCTGAACGATGATGTGGAAGAAGCCTACCGGGTGGAACCGCTGGAGCAGACCATCGACAAGGTCTGCCGCCGGATGCGGGACAAGCATACCGCCCGCCTGCAGAAAGGCAAGTGCACCATCGGCCAGGGCTATGTGTTCAATGACCTGATTGCGGATTTTGAACGCGTCAGCGATCATTGCTCCAACATTGCCATCGTGATTGTGGATCTGATCAGCGACTCCCTGGATGTGCACGAACTGACCGAATCCATGCACGAGGGTCACCCCCATCACTATGAAGATTACCTGGAAGAATACACCCTCAAATATATGCCTAAAAAGAAGGAAGAAACCCTGTGAGATCCATCAGAGCTAAAGTAACCACCCTGACCGTATGCGCGGTTGCCGTCGCGCTGACCGTTGCAATACTTCTCGGATTCCTGGTGATCAGAAGCATGGCAGAAACGAATGCGGAGCGGACGCTCCGCCTTCTTTGTGAAACCGGACAGAAAAACCTGAATGCCTATTACGACAGCGTGGCGCAGTCCGTGGAGATTGTTTCATCCTTTGTGGACGGTGACCTGAAAAGCCTCGAGGAGGAAGAACTACGGGCCCAGGTGGACAGGACCCGGGATATTTTCGCGAAAACCGCGAAAAGGACCAACGGCGTCCTGACCTATTATTATCGGATTGATCCGGCAGTTTCGGCCGATGTAAAGGGTTTCTGGTATACCAACCTGGACGGGGAAGGCTTTGAGGAGCATGAGGTGACAGATATCACGCTCTATGATACGGAGGATACTTCCGCTTTGGTATGGTTCACCGTTCCGAAATCCACCGGCCGGGCGGTCTGGCTGCGGCCCTATATTACGGACAACCTGGATGTGCGGGTGCTTTCCTACAATGTTCCGGTCTACTGCCGGGGAGTTTTTGTGGGCGTCGTCGGCATGGAGATCGATTATTCGACCATGGCGAAGCTGGTGGACAACATCCGGCCATACACCAGCGGTTATGCTTTTATCAATGATTCCGAAGGAATGATTATTTATCATCCGCGCATGACCCAGGAAGAGCTGGAGGACGAAAACAAAAAGGAAACGCCCTACGGTATGCTGGAGGAGAGCGCGCTGATCCGCTACACCTACAACAATGTGGAAAAGCAGGCGGTCTGGCTGCCGCTGAGCAGCGGAGCCCGCCTGAACGTGACGGTGCCCCTGTCGGAAATCAATGAGGAATGGCACAACTGGATCCGGGAGCTGCTGATTGTCTCCGCAATCCTGCTGGTTTTTGTGGTTCTGGCCGCCTCCCTCCTTTCCGGTCATCTTACCCGGCCGCTCCGGCAGCTGACCAAGGCCGCGGAGGAAGTGAACGCCGGCAATTACGACGTCACCCTGGAGAAACGGACCAATGACGAGGTCGGCATCCTGACCGGCGCCTTCAACAAACTGATTACCCACCTGAAAGGCTATATCCGCAACCTGAATGACCTGGCGTACGGAGACGCGCTGACGGCGGTGCGCAACCTGGGCGCGTTCAACCTCTTCCTGCAGGATCTGAAGAAGGATGCGGAGGAGGGACAGGGCCTTCCTCCCTTTGCCGTCTGTTTCTTTGACTGCAATGACCTGAAGGTGATCAATGACCGGTACGGCCATGACAAGGGCGACCTTTACCTGAAGAGTGCCTGCGCCACCATCTGCCAGGTTTTCTCCCACAGTCCTGTATTCCGGATCGGCGGGGATGAGTTTGCCGCCATTCTCCGGAAACGGGAATATGAGCGCAGGGACGAACTGCTGGAGCAGTTTGATCAGTGCTGCTATGACCTGCGCGCCGTCGGCAGGGAACCCTGGGAAAGAATCCATGTTGCCCGCGGAATGGCGGTCTACGATCCGAAGCAGGACGAATGTGTGGAGGACGTGGTTCGCCGTGCAGACAGGCTCATGTATGAGAACAAACGGGAACAAAAAGCCAAAGCCTGATCAGTGAAAGAAAACGCACCTGCGCGCAGGTGCGTTTTTTTACAGTGACCCTTTTCCGGCTCTTCGGGATCGGTACAATCTCCGGGGTACCGGCCGGAATCTGTTTTTATTTGACAACGTATTTGATTCCGTGCTGTTCACAGAATTGCTGCGCGTAGGAATCGTCCGCAACCGTGCAGACCAGGTTTTTGGAGTCTGCAAAAGTGTTTTCGCTGATCAGGCTTACGCTGGCCGGGATTACCACTTCTTTCAGGCCTTTGCAGTTTTCAAAAGCGCCGATAGAGATCGTCGATACACTGTCAGGAATGACAACGGACGCCAGCTTCGGGCAGTTTGAGAACACGTAGGCAGTGATGAACTCTATTCCCCGGGGAAGGTTTACAGACGTCAGGTTTTTGCAGTATTCGATGGCTTCGGGCTGGAGGATTGTTACGCTGTCGGGAAGGACGATTTCCTTCAGGTCGTTGTTTCCTTCAAACGCACGGGACGCGATCTCCCTGATTCCGTCAGGTACTTCACATTTGCCTTTTTCCGCGCTCAGCATGTAGTAGAGCTTCTGGTTTTGTTTATCAATCATCATGCCGTTTTCCATCTCATATACGGGGTTTGCCGGATCGATCTCAATGGATTTAAGATTGCTGCACCAGCCAAAGATGCCCATGCCGATATCTGTCAGGCTGGCCGGGAGGAAAATGGATTTTAATCCTTTACACAGGTAAAAACACTGGGATCCGATGGAGGTTACACTGCCCGGGATGTTGATGGAAGAAAGATTTGAACACTGGCTGAATGCGTGATCACCAATGGAAACCACAGAGCGCGGAAGAATCACGGAGGTTACGCTGCTGTATTGGAATGCAGCTTTTGCGATGTGCCTGATTCCCCAGAATACTTCGCAGGCGCCGCCTTTGCCGGTGTACCGGATCAGGGTCATATCCTCCTTGTTGATCAGCAGGCCAAGACTGTAGGCAAAAACAGGATGGTTCTCAGAAACCTGGAAGGACTGCAGCTTCGGACAGAAGGCGAATGCCAGTTCATCGATAGATACAAGGCTGTCCGGAATGGTGACTGACTTCAGTTTGTCGCAGTCACGGAATGCGGTTGCCGCAATGGAAGATACGGGGTGTCCGTCCAGTTCGCCGGGAATGACAGCGTCAGTACATTTGCTGTCCGCTTTTGTAATTTCCACGGTGCCGTCCGCTAAGAGCCTGTACTCGAAGATGCCGTCTGTGTTTGCGGAGGAGAAGGAGGGAATCATTCCGCAGAGCAGTGCGATCATCAGGATTATGGTTGTCAGCTTTTTCATGAATGGGGTCCCCTTTCTGTTTCATCAGCCGTCCGCTTCGGGAACGGCTGTTTATTCCTTTCGGACGCATTGTATCATGGTTTGTAACACAGCGGGGTAACAATACTGTAAATAGGTGTAACAATGCTGTAAATTGTGTAAATCAACAAAAAACCGCCCGGGATGATCCTGAAAGATCATCGGGGACGATTCTTCTGTCACGGTTATCTGAACAATATGAATGATGAATTGCGTTGAGCTGAATCAGGTTTCCGGATTCAGCTGTACATCTGCGTTGACCAGATGCAGATAGCTGACCCCGTTATCATCATACATTTCCAGCCGGCCGGTAACGGTGAGATCCGCGCTGTCTTCCAGGTAATGATCCGGATCCGCGGGTTCTTCCGCCGGAACAAACTCGATTCCCTGCATGCAGCAGGCCGTTGCGTCCGGAATGACGCAGGCATAGTAGACGCTGTCGGTGACGGGATCCCGGAAGAAGCTGTAGTATCCCCGGATGCGGAGGATTTTTCCGAGATAAGGAGCGGGATCATACATGAGATTGTATACTTCCGCGTAGACGATGGTTCCGCTCATCTGCGAAAGATCCAGGTCCACCTGAAGCGGTTCGGAAGCGGTTTCCGCAATCGCCGCGGACAGGGATACAAGCGCCAGGCACAGCGCCAGGAATACGGTAAGACGCTTTTTCATCAGAAAGTCCTCCTTTGCAGTTTCGCGATCCCGCAGCATGTCAGGAATGCCGCAATATCAGCCGCTACGATGGTTGATCCCACCGGCGTTCCCGCCAGGATGGAGATCAGCAGGCCAGCCAGGGCGCAGCATACTGAAAGCACCGCGGAGCAGATCGTGACGGAACGAAAGCTTTTGAACAGCCGCATGGCAGCCATGGCGGGGAAAATAATCAGGGCGGAGATCAGCAGGGATCCCACCAGATTCATCGCCATCACAATGATGACGGCAATCACAGTGGCGATCAGCAGGTTGTAGGCGTCCGCCCTGGTACCGGTTGCGCGGGCAAAGTCCTCGTCGAAGGTGACAGCGAAGATCCGGTTGTAGAAAAGAAAGAACAGGATCATCACCGCGATGGAAAGCCCCAGGCACAGCCAGACTTCGGCAGGCCGGAGCGTCAGGATGGACATGGAACCAAAAAGCGTGGTGCATACGTCCCCGGAGAGATTGCCGGAAGTGTGGAAAAGGTTCAGCAGCAGGTAGCCTACTGCCAGCGCGCCGACAGAGATCATGGCGATGGCTGCGTCTCCCTTGATCCGTGTATTCCGGCCGGAGCGGAGAAGCAGTATGGCGCTGATCATGGTGATGGGGAGCACAAGGAGCATATCGTTGCTCAGGCGCAGGATGCCGGCTACGGCCATGGCGCCGAAGGCCACATGGGAAAGGCCGTCTCCGATATAGGAGAAGCGTTTGAGTACCAGCGTTACGCCCAGCAGGGAGGAACAAAGCGCGATCAGCACGCCGACAATGATGGCGCGCTGGACATAGGGAAAGCTCAGGTAGAGATTGAGCATATCGATCACAGCCGTTCACCGCCCTTCTCTGCCAGCCACTCTTCCTTTGTGCCGAAGAATACGGAGTCGCCGACAGCCAGGATATGGGAAGCCTCCCGGACGGCGGACGCGAGGTCATGGGAAATCATCAGGATGGTGACGCCTTCCCGGTTCAACGACCGGATCAGCGCATACATTTCTGCTGTGACATTCGGATCCAGCCCTGAAACCGGTTCGTCCAGGAACAGGAGCTTTTCCGTCGCGCAAAGGGCCCGGGCCAGCAGCACACGCTGCTGCTGGCCTCCGGACAGTTCACGGAAGCAGCGCTTCGCGAAGGCGCTGATTCCCATTTTGTTCATGTTTTCCTCCGCGCGTTTTTTGTCTGCGCGCGAGTAGAAAGGCCGGTTTTTCAGCCGGGCCTGGCATCCGGAAAGCACAACCTCCCTGACCGTGGCAGGGAAATCCTTCTGCACATTGGTTTGCTGGGGAAGATAACCGATTCCGCCTTCCCGCAGCCCGTCTCCGAAACGGATGCTGCCCTGCAGCGGCTTCTGCAGTCCGAGGATTGTCCGCATAAGGGTGGTTTTTCCGGAGCCGTTTTCCCCGACAATACACAGGTAATCGCCGGCCTGCACCGAAAAAGACAGGTCTTCCAGCACGGGCCGTCCTTCGTATCCGAGCCAGAGATGATCACAGGTCAGTTGAGCCATCCCGATTCCTCCGTCAGTTCAGTGCTTCTTTCAGCACAGTCAGGTTTTCTTCCATCATGGACAGGTAGGTCATACCGTTCTTCACGTCATCCGCGGTCACGGACTGCATGGAGTTCATGGTCAGCACTTTGCGGTCTGCTTTGGCGGAAGCGGAAATGACGGTATCGGCAATCTTATGGTTGCCGCCTTCGATGGTCAGCACAGCGGGCAGGTTCAGTTCATCCGCCTTGCCGGCCAGGAAGGCGATGGTTTCAAAGCTGGCTTCAGATTCCGCGGAGCAGCCGGTGAAGGCGGCGTAATAGGTCAGGCCGTAATCGTCTGTCAGGTAACGGAAGGGGAAGCGGTCGCCGAACAGCACGGTTTTCAGGGCCGCGTTTTCCACGGTTTCGGTATATTTCGCGTCCAGTTCCTGCAGCTGTGCATCGTAAGCGGCGGCATTTTCCCGGATTGCGTCCGCGTTGGCGGCGTCAATACCGGCCAGAGCTTCGGCGATGGCGGCAGTCAGCTTCCGCGCGTTGCGCAGGCTCAGCCATACATGCTCATCATATTCGTCCTCATGCTCATGCTCGTGGTCATGGTCGTGATCTTCATCATGATCCTCGTCGTGATCATGCTCTTCCTCACGGTCGTGGTCATGGTCCTCGTCATGGTCTTCATCATGGTCGTGGTCCTCGTCCTCATGGTCATGATCATGGTCATGCTGCATGCCTTCGACGATTTCCTCTTCCTTCAGGTCTTCGCCCATGGCTTCCGTCAGGCTGATGGCCACCAGGTCGGGATTCATGGCGGATTCAAGCACATCCTCCACCCACTCGTCGCTTTCGCCGCCGACATAGATGAACAGGTCCGCGGTGGAGATGGTCATAATATCCTGCGCGGAAGGCTGATAGGAATGCAGGTCCACGCCGTTGTCCAGCAGCAGCACCAGGTTGGTGTTTTCATTTTCGCCGATGATCTGCCGGGCCCAGTCATAGATCGGGAAGATGGTGGTGACGACGGTCAGAGGTTTGCTTTCAGCCACGCCCGCGCAGGGAAACAGGCCGGTCAGCAGCATCAGGGAAAGCATTATGGCAAGGAACTTTTTCATATCGTTTTTCCTCCGGTTTCAATCAATTCACTGTTTTCAGGTACGAAAAAAACAGGAACTCCAAAACACCGCGGATGCCTGACGGGCATACGGGTTCCTTTGAAATTCCTGTTTAGGGTTCAGTTAATCGTTGATCCGGGTTTTCCGGCTGACCGGCGTGCCCTCTGTATGAAGGCAGACGGATTCCGGAACATGGCAGGCGGACAGGACGGCGGTCAGCACAGAACCGAACAGCCACATGGCGGCGGCCAGGCAGAGCGTCCGCATCAGGGCGGTTGTCAGTGCGATGGTCCGGCAGATGGGGCAGTCTTCGCCTGAGCAGTCATGATCCGCTTCATGGATCAGAAAGGCAGATGAAACGAACAGTGCCAGGATCAGACCGACACAGAGCAGCAGAGCGTATCCGCGTTTGCGTGCGTTCACAGTTCGTCCCCTCCTTTCCTGTCCGTATTCTATCACAGCTGTCAAGACGGACGGCGTTTTCCGGTCAAGAACAGACAAAAAACATCCGGATCGGTAACAAATCATTTCCGGGTCCGTATTGTGTATGACCGGGTTTGAAAAGAGAAACTGTGACAGGAGGGGATGTTTTGATCAGGCGGCACTTCAGAACGCTGCTGGGCGTCTATACCCAGCGGCAGCGGATAGCTTTTGCGGCAAAGATTCTGTTATGGTCCGGCACGGCGGTGCTGCTTCTGCTGCTTTCCGGTACCCTGGGACGGAAAATCCTCCTGCTGTGCAGCGAGTACGGAGAGGCACCGGTGCAGGGAATCTGCTTTTTCCTGGCGATGTTTCTGCTGTTTCTCGCGGTGATGGAATACCGCCGTATTGTAAACAGGGCTTTCCCGGAGGAGGATTATTCCTTTTATCATCACTGCGGGCTGGATCGGCGCTGTTACCGCCGCCTTCAGCTGCTGCAGGTTGTTCCGCCGGGGATTCTTTCACTGCTGTTTTCCTGCCTTCTGTGTTTTCCGATGATCGGTACGGGGAGGAGGCGCCTGTTTTTTACCGCCGGCTGGCTGTTGCTTTTCGTTTCCGGCTGCGTACTCACGTTTGTTCCGGGTAAAACGACTGTCAGGAGCAGACGGCGGGGCATGATCCGGACTGCCCTGCTCCGCCGGGGATGGATCGGGGCGATGCTGGCATTTTCCTTTTCCGGGGCGGGAAAGATTATCCTGTTCCTGCTGCTTGCGGGACTGGGAGGCATGTTAGCACTCCTGCCGGGCTCATTATGGATTGCCTGCTGGGCGGCAGCCTGGTTTTCCTACAATTTCGTGATTCTCAGTGTGAATGACTATGAACGGCATACAGGGTTCCGCCAGATGCTGCCCAGTACCTATGGTGGGCTGATCCGGGACGATATGCTGCTTTCGGCGCTGTTCTGCGGAGGAATACTGCTGTTCACAGGTGCTCTGAACACCATCAGCCACGGGTTCCGTGCGGAAGCGGTCCCGGCCGTGCTGCTGATGCTTCTCTATGCCCTTTCCAATCATCTGGCGATGTATCTTTTGCTGGAACCGATGATACCGGCGGAAAAGCTTACGGATACCTTTGCGCCGGCGCTTCTTCTGACTGCGTCGCTCCAGCTGATTCCCGGATTTTCACTGCTGCTGATTCTTCTGCTGCTGAGGCGGAGACGTACAAACCTGAAACAACCTGTACCGTGGGGGAGAAGAGTATGCTGACAATTGAAAACCTGACGAAAAAATACGGATCTGCCGGTGTGGATCATGTTTCTTTCAGTGCGCGGGAAGGAACCGTTACCGGTATTGTGGGACCGAACGGTGTTGGTAAAACCACGCTGCTGCAATGCGTTGCAGGGATCCTGGAACCGGATGCGGGACAGGTGCTCTGGCAGGGGAGCCCTGTGGTTTATCCGGCAGGGGAAATCTTCGGATACATGCCGGAGTTTCCGGCTCTTCCGCGGTACCTGACGCCCAGGCAGACGATCCTCTATATGCTGCGGATGAAACGCCTGCCTGCCGGAGATGAAAAGGTGGAAAAGCTGCTGGAAACCTGGCAGATGACTGGTTTTGCGGATAAAAAGAACCGCTTTCTTTCCCAGGGAATGCTGAAACGGGTGACAATGTGCCTGGCTTTCCTGTCAGAGCCGCCGGTTCTTTTGCTGGATGAGCCGACCAACGGGCTGGATACAGCCGGACTGCTGATGCTCAAGGACAGGATCCGGGACGCTGAGGTCCGCGGGGCTGTGGTGCTCGTTTCCAGCCATGTGCTGGATTTTCTCAGCAGTGTCAATTCACAGACGCTATTTCTCAGGGGCGCGGAAAGCCGGATGACGGGACCGGAGGATACTGCGCCGCTGGAGGAACAATACAGGGATTATTTCGGGCTGCGGTAAGATTCCTCTTTCATTCCGGAAACAGGTGTGTTATACTTTTTCCGGAAGTTAGATATGTCTAACTACCGGAGGAGGAATGATTCATGAACGCAATGGATATGAAAACTGTGCTGGGTCTGCTGATTCCCTTCGCGGGAACAGCGGCGGGCTCCGCCTGCGTCTTTTTTATGAGAAAAAACCTGAGTGGGAGCGTGCAGCGGGCGCTGACCGGATTTGCCGGCGGCGTGATGACTGCTGCTTCCGTCTGGAGCCTGCTGATTCCCGCCATGGAACAGGCAGAAGGAATGGGAAAATGGGCCTTTATGCCGGCAGCAGCCGGTTTCTGGGCAGGCGTTCTTTTCCTGCTCCTGCTGGACAGGGTGATTCCGCACCTGCATATGTTCGCGGAGAAGGCGGAGGGCCCGAAAACCCGCCTGGCCCGGACCAGCATGATGGTGCTGGCCGTGACGCTTCATAACATCCCGGAAGGCATGGCGGTGGGTGTGGTTTATGCCGGCCTGCTGTCCGGCTCCGCGGAGATTACCGCGGGCGGCGCGCTGGCGCTGGCCCTGGGAATTGCCATCCAGAATTTTCCGGAGGGCGCGATTATCTCCATGCCGCTGTGCGCGGAAGGAAAGAGCAAGGGGAAGGCTTTTGCGGACGGAGTACTCTCCGGCATTGTGGAACCCGTCGGCGCGCTGCTGACGATCGTGGCAGCCTCGGCTGTTGTGCCGGCCATGCCTTACCTGCTCAGCTTCGCGGCGGGCGCCATGATCTATGTGGTGGTGGAGGAGCTGATTCCGGAGATGTCCACCGGCGAACACTCCAATGTCGGCGTGCTCATGTTTTCCCTGGGCTTCACCGTCATGATGGCACTTGACGTTGCTTTGGGATAAAAAGTCATCTTTTTGAAAAAGCGCTGACATGTGTCAGCGCTTCTTTTCAGAACCTGAAGTCCCGCCTGTTGGAGGACCGGATATCCCGGATATGCTCTTCCGCGATCTGCCGGACCTTTTCCTTCGGAATCCTCTTCAGCTCTTCTTCAATCATCTTATAGCCGGTTTCCTTGGTCTCCGGGGAGGCGTAATCCTCCAGGTATTCCGCCAAGGTCATCAGGGCGTTGGGATGGCAGCAGTTCAGGATTTGGCCGTTCTTGCACAGGCTCATGAACCGGTCGCCGGTCCGGCCTTCCCGGTAGCAGGCGGTGCAGAAGGACGGGATATGACCGGTCTGCATCAGCCAGTGCACCACCTCGTCCAGGGTCCGCTGGTCGGAAACGTCAAACTGCTCCGTGTCGTGGGGGCGCTCTTCCTGGGTATAGCCGCCCACGGAGGTGCGGGAGGCGCCGCTGACCTGGGAGATGCCCACCTGCAGCAGCCGTTTCCGGACCTCTTCGGATTCCCGGGTGGAAACGATCATGCCGGTATAGGGAACCGCCAGGCGGATACAGGCGGCGATCTTCGTGAAGGTTTCGTCGTCAATACCGTTGTCGAACATGTCCGGATCGATGTCATCCGCCCGCTTGACCCGGGGAACGCTGATGGTGTGCGGACCCACGCCATGCACCGCTTCCAGGTGTTCCGCGTGCATGATCAGGCCGGCAAATTCATACTTGTACAGCTCCAGGCCGAATAGGACGCCCAGGCCTACGTCGTCGATACCGCCTTCCATGGCCCGATCCATGGCTTCCGTATGGTAGTCATAGTCATGCTTGGGGCCGGTGGGATGAAGCTTCAGGTAGCTTTCCTTATGGTAGGTTTCCTGGAACAGGATATAGGTGCCGATGCCGGCTTCCTTCAGCTTCCGGTAGTTCTCCACGGTGGTGGCGGCGATGTTCACGTTGACCCGGCGGATGTCGCCGTTCTTGTGATGCACGCTGTAGATGGTTTTGATGCAGTCCAGGATATACTCGATGGGATTGTTTACCGGATCCTCACCGGCTTCGATGGCCAGCCGCTTATGGCCCATATCCTGCAGGGCGATGACTTCCGCCCGGACCTCCTCCTGGGTCAGCTTCTTCCGGGCAATGTGCTTGTTCTTCAGGTGATAGGGGCAGTAGAGGCAGCCGTTGACGCAGTAGTTGGAAAGGTACAGGGGCGCGAAGAGGACGATGCGGTTGCCGTAGAAGGCCAGTTTGATCTCTTCGGCGATCTCGTACATCTTCTGAATCTTTTCCGGAATCTCGCAGGCCAGCAGCACGGAAGCCTCCCGGTGGGTCAGGCCTGCGCAGGTACAGCCGTTTCCGTTGTTTACCGGCCGGGCCTTTTCCAGGATCCGGTCGATCAGTTCCACATTATTCTTGTTTTCCTCCGCGTAGGCCAGTGTGGCGCGGATCTCCTCGTCGTTGATGAACTCTTCCGCTTTCAGGGATTTGGGATTGTACACTGCCATGATTTTTTACCTCTTCTTTCTTTACATTCGTTGTCCTGTATATCCCGGAGCGTCTCCCCGGGCTACGGTCAGGTAACAGCCGACAGATTTCATGCGCTGCTCCAGGCAGCCGCGGCACTGCGCGGACTCTTCGCCGGTGCAGATCTTGTTGTTATAAAGCTCATATTTTTTCCGTACGCTGACGGGGGACAGGTTCGGCATCACCACGTTTGCCCCGGCCCGGATGCCCATCTCCCTTCCCAGGGGATGGATGGTTCCCAGCGCGGTGGTGGCGGGCAGCAGCACCTCCGGCAGGATCAGCCGGATTACGGAAAGCAGGAACAGGGTCAGCTCCAGCGTGCCTGCCGGTTCATCCCGGAAGGGTGTGTTCCGGTGGGGAATGAAGGGCCCGATGCCGCACATGGCAGGACGGAAGGTTTCAAGAAACTTCAGGTCCTTCGCCAGCGTTTCCGGCGTCTGGAAAGGCGAACCCACCATGAAGCCGCAGCCTACCTGGTAGCCGATTTCCTTCAGGTCATGCAGGCACCGCATCCGGTTGTCAAAGGACATTTCCTCCGGGTGCAGTTTCGCGTAGTGGCCGGCGTCTGCGGTTTCGTGGCGCAGCAGGTACCGGTCCGCTCCCGCTTCATGCAGCGCCCGGTAGCTTTCCCGGCTCCGCTCCCCCATGGACAGGGTGACCGCGCAGTCCGGGTGGCGCTTCTTCAGCTCCCGCACAATGCCGCACAGCACTTCATCCGTGAAGAAGGGATCCTCGCCGCCCTGCAGCACGAAGGTACGGAAACCCAGCGTATACCCTTCATCCGCGCAGGAAAGGATTTCCTCCTCTGTCAGCCGGTAGCGCTCCGCCTGCGGGTTGTTCCGGCGGATGCCGCAGTACAGGCAGTTGTTTTTGCAGATACTGCTGATCTCGATCAGTCCCCGGGTGTAGACCGCGTCCCCGAAGACGGCTTTCCGCGTTTTTTCCGCCAGTCTGGCCAGCAGCGCCGCCGCTTCCTTATCCCGGCCGGTAATCAGCTCCGCGTACTCCGCCTCGGAAAGGCTGTGCTCTTCCTGAAGCCGGGTAATCAGGTCTTTGATCCGTTCGGTCATATTTCGCCTCCCGTCAGCAGGCTGTGCAGGGAGGGGAACAGCCGCAGGCTCCGCTCCAGCGCGCTGGTCATGAAGGCGATGGCGATCCCGTAATTGGTGAAGGGAATGCCCTGGCGGATCGCCTGGTTCATCCGGGCGAGGACCGCGTTTTCCGTCAGCATGCAGCCGCCGCAGTGGATTACCAGCCGGTAAGGGGTCAGGTCCTCCGGAAATTCCCGGCCGGAGCAGGTATCAATCTGCAGTTCCTTCCCGGTATACTGCCGCAGCCAGCGGGGGATTTTCACCGTGCCGATGTCGTTGCACTGCCGGTGATGGGTGCAGCCTTCCGCCAGCAGGATCCGGTCCCCGTCCTGCAGGTTTCCCGCTGCGCTGATGCCTTTTACCGCGGTATCCAGGAATCCCTTATACCGGGCCATCAGGATGGAAAAGGAGGTCAGGGGAAGCGCGTACGGTACGATGGCGCTTACGGTGCGGAAGGCCTGGCTGTCGGTGATGACAAGCGCCGGATCAAGCCCGGGCTTCTTCAGCAGAGCTTCCAGTTCCGTGTCCCGGCAGACCACCGGGATAGCCCCGTGATCCATCAGGTCCCGGATCACCTGCTGCTGGGGCAGGATCAGGCGGCCCTTGGGTGCGGATTCGTCAATGGGGCAGACCAGCACGCACAGTTCGCCGGGGGAAACCAGGTCCCCGGCCAGCGGCCGTTCTTCCCTTTCCGGTTTCAGCCTTGCCAGCCGTTCCTTCAGTTCGGAGATTCCATCTTCCGTCAGGCTGCTGGCGGCTGCCGTTCCTTCCGGAACCGGCTGCGCGGCGGCCAGGTCGGTTTTGTTCCAGACCGTGAGGAAGGGGATATCCCGTTCCCGGATCAGGTCCAGCAGTTCCCGATCTGTGGGCGTCATACCGGTGGAGGCGTCCACCACCAGCACGGCGATGTCGCAGGTCCGGAGGATTTCCCGGGTTTTTTTGACCCGTTCAAGCCCCAGGGCACCCTCGTCGTCAAAGCCGGGTGTGTCGATGATCACAACAGGGCCCAGGGGGAGCAGTTCCATGGCTTTGCGGACGGGATCGGTGGTGGTGCCCTTCACGTCCGAAACCACGGCCAGCTCCTGGCCGGTGACCGCGTTGACCAGGCTGGATTTTCCGGCGTTGCGCGCGCCGAAAAAGCCGATGTGCGTCCGTTCGCCGGATGGCGTTTCGTTCAGGTTCATGCTGCCTCCTCTTTTGAATGAAAAAACCGCTGTCCCTCAGACAAGGGTACAGCGGTACACAAAAAGCGTGCCTTTATGGCTGGTCCATCTTGTCTTTCGCCTCAAGTGTCAGTTTCGGCGTCAGGGGATGTGGGACAGTATTCAGTTTCGTTGGGGGGATCAGACCTTGGAGTAGGTCGCCTTGGCCGTGATGCCCCGGATGCGGCCCAATGCCCCGGTCAGGGCGTTGATTTCATCATTGGGCGCGTCGATGGCGATGCAGATGATGTTTACGTTTTTCTGCCGGTAGGGGAGGCCCATCCGTCCGATAATAAACTTTCCGAAACGGTGGAGCAGCTCGTTCAGTTCGCCGACAGCATCTTCGTTCTCCACGATGATGCTCAGCACAGCCACCCGGGTTTCCATAAGCAACACCTCACGCGCACATCATAAGCACAGAACCTTTCGTTGTCAAGCATAAGAGAAATTCATAATTCACAATTCATAATTCATAATTATTTATATGCTGATATCAGCGGTTTCGTGTGATGCTCTGATGATAATGAAGGATATCATACAGATTCGGTTTTATAACGGATCTGTTTTTGCAATCCATTATGAATTATGAATTGTGAATTATGAATTGACAGAGCGGGCTGAATGTTTTCATTCAGCCCGCTCTGTCAGATTTCCCTCACCGTTCTGCTCTTCAGGGTCAGAAGCGCGGTTACGGCGAAACCGAGGGTGCACAGGAACAGCAGGGCAGTGGAACCGAAGCCCTGCAGGATCGCGCCGGCCAGCACAGAGGCGATCGGGATCATACCCTGAGAGCCAATGCTTATGATGCTGTTGACCTTGCTCAGCTTGTCCCGGTCCACAATACGCATCATAATTGTGGTGACAGGAATATTGATCCAGGCAATCATCAGGCCGATGATCAGGCTGCCCGTACTGAAGGCAAACAGGAACAGGTTCATGGCGTTGCCGCGGTCCACGGACAGCCAGTAAATCAGTGTGACAGAAATCATGAGTGCTGCAATGACGCACAGGCAAACGGCTATGGTATGGCCGCACTTGTCCGCCGGTTTCCGGGTGCTGAGAATGGCGGCACCGACCAGCGAACCGATTCCGATGCATACGCTGATCACGGAGGACCAGAGTTCGGGCGTCAGTACCCGGTCCAGCAGGTAGGAGCCGGCTCCGGCCAGGTCTGTGCGGACAAAGTAGGGGATGAAGTTGCTCCCCACGGGGGCAAAGAAGAAGTTGATGAACAGCATAGTGCCCAGCAGGGCCAGGACGGCTTTCCTGCCTTTCAGGTAATCCAGGCCGTCCCGCATATCCCTGAAAGCCACCCGGAGCGTCAGCTGGCCCGCGGACGGCGTGTGTTCATAGCGGATCAGGGTTTCGGAAATACCGGAGGCCAGATAGGCGGCGCCGACCATGAAGAAGAGCGTGTGGATCGGCAGGGCGGCGTACAGGATGCCGGCCAGTATGACGCCTACGATGCCCTCCAGGGAGTTTTTGATGGAGAAGTAGGCGTTGGCCTGCTGCAGCTTCTGCTCCTCCAGGATGTGGGGCAGCATGGCGCCGGCCGCCGGGGTGAAGATGCCGCTGATGATGTTGCCCAGAATTCCCAGTACAAACAGGATGACGATATGGGCGTTTGCTGCCGGGAAGAGGAGCATCAGCGCGGTAGCCAGGATGATGACGCCGCCCTTCAGGAAGTCACAGATATACATGATCTTCGCTTTGTTGAAACGGTCGCCCAGCACGCCGCCCACAGGCGTGAAGACAAGAAGGGCAATACCCGTTCAGCGCCAGGTACAGGCCCTGAAGGAAGGCGTTGTTGTTGCTGATCTGCAGGATATAAAAGCCAACGGCGAAACTGTACAGCAGCGCGCCAAGTTCCGATACCAGCGCGCCGAGGAAAATCAGACGGAAATTACGGTTAAAAAACACATTTGTTTTTTTGGCGGGATTACTGTTCAAGGGATAGGATCTCCTTCCATTTTTCTGTAAAAACCGGATCATCCAGCCGGGAGAGCAGGGATTCGATGCTTTCGGCCGCAGTAGCGCCCAGGTTATCGAACAGGGTGGCATACTCCGACTGCTCCATGAACCGTAGGGATTTCAGGCTGTAATCAGGGGCGGTATCGAAACGGGCGGTCAGCCTGGCAGCTTCCCGCAGGGTTTCCCGGGACGCTTCTTCCAGGCCGTTTTTCCAGCGGGCATACCCCAGGAGGAAGAGCGCTTCGGCATGGGTCTTTTCAATATAGTCCGTCTGGCTGTCCGCTTTCATCCGGGCAATCAGCTGACAGCAGATATCTGTGATATCCATCATGGATGCCCAGTCGCCGCGTGAATGGTAAACGAAAGCATAGCCGGCCATCGCGCTGAACAGATTGATCAGCCCGAGTGCTATCGTTTCTGACAGGTAGGGAACCGCTTCCTCCGGCCGGTTCATGAATACTGCCAGCATGACACCGATCTCATAGCTGAAATGGCCGTCCGTATTGTGCTTTTTCATCAGTTCCAGTGCTTTTTCATGTTCGCCCAGCTGATGGTAGATCACGGAAATACCGTGCATAATCCGGGATTCGCTGAAGTGGGGATTATCATTCTGGGGGAGCAGCGTCCGGGCAAGATTCAACAGTTCCAGTGACCGGCGCAAAAGTTTCGTGTCATGGCTGGAAAAACCGTAAGTCAGGAAAAGATCGGCGCAGGTGTTGATGACCCGGAAATGATGGGGATACTTGGCCAGCAGCTTTTCTGCTTCATCCAGCGCAGCCGGATCCAGGGTCAGCCAGCAGTTGTAGATCCGGTTCATCGAGGCGTCCAGGCTGTTATCCTGCATGCGGTAGCCCAACAGGGAGTCCACCGAGGTATCGAAGAAGTCGGCGATCCGGACGATCAGGTCAAGCTCGGGCACAGACAGTCCGGCTTCCCATTTGTATACGGCTCCGACTGTGACTCCCAGGACTGTGGCCAGGGCTTCCTGGGTCATTTTCCGCTCTTTCCGGAAAGAACGGATGTTTTCAGCCAGCGTCAGTTTCACGGATCATCCCCCCTTCGGTTTTCACACTGACAGTATAAAGAAAAATCATCGGTAAGTGAAGATACTGACAATACTGAAAGAATATTTTATTTTATACTGACAGTATGGAATCAGCACTTCTGCGCCGCAGAAGTGCTGAGTGAAATATCGGACTGCGTCCGATGTGAAATAAATCCGCTCCGCGGATTCGTGAAATGGTGACTTCGTCAACGTGAATTATCCGGCTTTCGCCGGATGTGAAAGAGACTGAAACCAGGTTATCAATCAGAGGTAAAACAAATAATCACATTTGTCGAAGACAAATATTTCATTCCGTTACCGATGCACTCCGGATCGCTTCCGCAATCGAAGCGACGGTGTCTCCGGCAACCATACTGACGCTCCCGTATTTCTGCTGCGCCAGTTCCCCGGCTTTGCCGTTGATCCAGGCAGCGGCAGCGGTTCCGAGCAGCGGATCCGGCGCATAGCCCAGGATGGCTGCCAGGATGCCGCTCAGTACGTCTCCGCTGCCGGCGGTGGCCATGCCGGCACAGCCGGTGTCGGTGAGGCAGGTGGTTTCCCCGTCCGTGATGATCGTTGCGGGTCCCTTCAGCAGCAGGATTGTTCCGGTTTCCTTCGCGTAGGCTTCCGCCGCGGGGAGAGGACTGTGCTGGATTTCAGTGACGGAAAGCCCGGTCAGCCGGGAGAATTCCTTCAGATGCGGGGTGAGAATCAGGGTGCAGGCAGCGTTCAGGATCTTTTCCCTGTCCATCCTGGACAGGAGGGTGAGCCCGTCTGCGTCCACGATCAGCCGTCCGGTAAAGTGTGTAAGCAGCCATTCCAGCGCTTCGGCGGCGCCTTCACCGGTGCCGATGCCCATGCCGAAGGCCGCGGTCTTCACGTTGGCGGTCAGTTCCGCCAGTTCCTTTTCAGAGAAGGTGATTTCCTCCCCATTGTCGCTCAGCGGGAAGACGGTACTTTCCAGCACCGCGGGAGCGACTGTGGAAAATAGCACATCCGGAACCGCGAGCTTGACCACGCCGGCTCCGGCCCGCATGGCGGCGCTGGCCATTCCGGCCAGCCGGATGGCGCCGCTGTACCGCTTCGATCCGCCGATCAGGGCAGTATATCCGTAGGTGCCTTTGTTGGAGAAGTTCTTCCGGGGCAGGAAAAGACCGGCCAGGTCCGCGGCTTCCACCAGGGAAACGGTTCTGTCAACCGGCTCTATGCCGATATCGCAGTTGATCTTTTCCTTCATCACGTCCTTGGCCATGTTCAGGAAGTGTCCGGGCTGGAAGTCTCCGACGGAAACCGTCAGATCGGAGCGGACGCACAGTTCCGCCATGCCGCTGTCCCCGTTCAGGCCGCTGTTGATATCCACCGCGACCACGTAAGCGCCGCTTTGGTTGACAGCTTCGATCGCTTCCTGGGCAGGGCTCCGGACCTCGCCCCGGAAACCGGTGCCGAACAGGCAGTCGGCGATGGTTTTGTATTTTGTCAGATCTATAGCCGGGTTCCACAGCAAGGACGGAATGCCGGCCTCCCTGCACAGATTGTAATAATAGGCTCCGTCTTCAGAAAACTTTTCGGAAAGCAGGATAAGGTCGCAGGCAATGCCCGCGTCCCGGAGCAGCTTTGCGATCACATACCCGTCCCCGGCATTATTGCCGCTGCCGCAGAGAAGACCTACCGGCGGCTTCCATTTCACGCTTTCAAAGATGCGCTGCCCTGCCCGGAACATCAGCTCCCGGCCCGGGGTTCCCGCGGCGATTGCCGCGGCGTCGCTCTTCCGCATATTTTCCACAGACAGAATCCTGATCATGATGCCGTCCTCTTTTCCGTACAAGGCTTTGTTCCGGGAAATTATATCATTAACCGAGACGGTTTGCCAGAAATGTGGTATACTGTTTTCAGAGAGAAAAAAGTATGTGTCAGAACGGCGGGGCTGCCGGAGCATTCATAGAAGAAAGGAGGCTGTTGACCGTGAGTGAACTGAAGAGGGATCAGCGCGCGAAGGAATGGTCGGACGTGATTCCCCCGGATCCCGAAGAGGGCGAATGGCCCGATCCGTATGAGAAGACTTACCGGGACGGCAGCGCTAAAAATGAGTGCGGTCCGGATGGCGACTGACATACGGTTCTGATGACATGACACAAGCATAGAAACAGCCCGGCGCCGAGGATTTGGCGCCGGGCTTTGCGGTTGTGTTTACTTTTTCCGGATCAGCCGGACAGGAATCTCAGCCTGCCACGGGCCGCGGATTTCTCCGTCATGTGTATAAAGTTCTGCGAACAGTTTCTGCGCTTCAGTCGGCTCGCCGTCAACGGCGAAGATGAATTCCCACCAAAAGTCTTCCTTGCCGCTCTTGAGACGTTCTTTCCAGGATATTTGATTGATTCCGTTGGGAAGCTTGTCCGGATCTGTGTACCGGGACATGGAAGTGAAGACAGTGCTTGCTTCGGCGTCATGCATAATGATATGGTAGTCTGTGTGGTGACCGCCGCTGACAGGTTCCACTTCGACAGGGTTTATATGGATCTGTACATGCAGCAGGCCGTCCACCATTCCGATCCCGGACAGATTGATACCCTTGGCCAGGGGGATTTTCAGGCCGCTGTGGTTGTCCAGTACGCGCAGCCCCTCCGGAATTTCTGCGTCCTGACCATTGCAGAGGCAGAGGAATGCCAGTTCTTCCTCTGAAAGGGAAGCCGGATCGGAACTGCCTGCCGGGCCGGACCGGCTTATTTCATCCGGAGTACCATTCCTGAAAGCTTCAGCATTTTCCGGAACGGGTATAATCTTGGCTTCAGACGCATATTGCTTATACAGCGGCATCAGGTCTATATTCTCCGTCCGGACAGGGCTGATGCTGTTAATGGAAAACTGCAGCGTCGGGTGTTCCTGCAGGCTGCTGTCCAGCCTGATTCTCTGACCGAAAACCATGGTTTTATCATCCGGCTGATACAGGGGTTCGGCGGTCTGGGAGAAGGAAGTGCTGACCGTTCCGGACTGGGCGTCTATGACGGCTTCTGTGTCCGGGGTGATCCGGTCTTCTTCCAGATCCTGTATGGAATAAGTCACATATACTTCGGAGCCTTCGTTTACAGCGCTGATGACTTCCATCCGGATTCCGCTTTCTGTACAGCTCATATTGACGGGCATAAGGGTTTTGGCCGCTTCCGGCCAGATCCGGTAAAGCCAGGTGTTAAAGTCTTCATTGAATGCTCCGGCGGCTGCGGTGGCGGCGCAGGCAAGCAGCAGGATGATCGCGAGGATAAACGCGAAGGAAATCTTCTTTTTCATAACCGGTTGTTCCGTCCTTTCCTGGTTCATAATCCGCTGCGCCAGGAAGGGATTGCCCTGCAGGTCGGCAAGGCCGGTATCAATGGAGTGCTGAACAAACTGTTTATCATTCCGGTCACTCATCGAAATACACCTCCTTCAATGATTCACGCAGCTTTTCTTTTGCTCTTTTCAGGCGTTCGGCAACCGAGGAAACTGATATTCCCAGGGCCTCGGCTGCTTCTTCAATCGTCATATCCTGATAGTAATAGAGCAGCACTGCTTCACGCAGTTTAACGGGCAGACCGGCAATGCCGATATTCACGGCCAGCGCGTCCTCCGAAAAGGATTCGGAAGGTTCCGCCAGCTGGTCCAGCGACACGGTACGGCTGAGATGCTTAAGCCAGGATCCCCGCTGCATATCCCTGCAGGTGTTGATGGCGATCCGCATCAGCCAGGTTTTGAGATTGCTGTCTCCGCGGAAGGCGGGCAATGCCCTGTAAGCCTTCACAAATGTTTCCTGTACCGCATCCTCCGCAAGTCCCCGATCACGAAGATTCAGGTAGCACATGCGCAGCAGGGCTGTCTGGTGGGTGTTGACCAGATCTGTGAATGTCTGCTCCGTTGTTTCAGGATCAGGCGCCTTGATCCTTTCCATCTGCTGCTCACCCCTTTCACTCTATTGGACGGAAGGACTCCCGGATTTTTTCGGGTTGAATCAAAAGTTTTTTCAGGAAAAGAGAAAATGCTGATATTCCTTCGGTTAAACGGCGTTTCCCATTATAAATCAAAAAGGAAGACCGCTACAACAGGCGGTCTTCCTGTCCGTCAGGGCTTTGCGGCGACAAAGGGCTGTACGTAGGGTGCTTCCGGCTGTACTGCCGCGGCGGAATCTGTGATATACTGATCCGGTTAAGGCAGACGCGGATCAATTCAAAGAAGAGAAACACTGAAACCGGAAAACAGGCAAAAGCCGGACAGGCGCCGCGGAACGCTTCCGATACTGAATGAAAGGGCAGCTCTGAAAATGGAACAGGATAAGAAATACCCGCTTTCCCGGAACCTGGTTTACTGCGTCCGGGCTACCAGGCAGGGCTGTCCCAGACTGCTGGTTTTCTGCCTGCTGGTGATCCTGGCCAACTGCCTGGTGCCGGTGGTGACCGCATATCTGCCGAAGGTGGTTATTGAACAGATTACAGAAGGAAGGCCCCTGCGGCAGCTGCTGCTGGTGACGGGGCTGATGACCGGGCTCCTGGCGGTGTTATCCGGGCTGCAGAAGTTCCTGGACAGGCTGATATACTGGCATAAATTCAGCATGAATGCCTTCTTTCTCAGGCGGATTACCCGCAAGGGACTGAAAACGGATTACCGCAACCAGGAAAATGAACATTTCCGGACACTGCAGAACGAGAGCTTTGCCAGCTGCAACGGCAACTTTTCCCATTATGCCCGGATTTATGACGCCGTGGTGCAGGTTTTTTCCAACCTGCTGGGTTTCCTGGCCTTCGGGGGAATCCTGGTCACGCTCAATCCGCTGCTGATTCTTTTCCTGTGCCTGACCACGCTGGTCAGCTTCCTGCTGAACCGGCGGATTAACAGGTGGATTGAGAGCAGCCGGGATGAGAAATCCGGTTATGAACGCCGCATGCAGTATGTTACAGGCGCGGCGGACGATGTCCGGGCTGCGAAGGATATCCGGCTGTATCGGATGGCGGCATGGCTGAACGGAATTTATGACCGGAACCTGAAAGGCCTGCTGGGCTGGTACCGGAAATACACGGCGAAGCTTTTCGGGGTGTCCGCCGCGGACAGCGCCCTGGCTTTTGTCAGGGAAGGTGTGACCTACGCGTATCTGCTGTATCTGGCGCTGAACGGGAAGATCACCGCAGCGGAATTTGTGCTGTATTTCCATGTAGTAGCCGGTTTCTCCGCCTGGCTGGGGAACCTGCTGGGACAGGCTTCCGAACTGCAGCAGCTGAACCAGTGCATGAACCGGTTCCGTTCTTACCTGGAGTATCCGGAAAAGTACCTGCGGGAGGGCGGTAAACCGGTAGGAGACCGGACGGAGCCGAAGCGGATGGAACTGCGGGATGTCCGTTTCCGCTACGACGAGAAAGGGGAGAACGTCATCAACGGCCTCAGCCTGACGCTGGAGGCGGGCGAGCATCTGGCGGTGGTGGGTCTCAACGGCGCCGGCAAGACGACGCTGGTGAAACTGCTCTGCGGATTGACGGAGCCCTCGGAGGGCACGGTCCTGTACGACGGAACCGATATCCGTGAATTCAACCGGGAGGAATACTACCGGTTGTTCGGCGCGGTTTTCCAGGATTATTCCCTCCTGCCGGTCACGATTGAGGAAATCGTTGCGGAAAACGAAAGAGAACAGATTGATCACAGCCGGGTGGAAACCTGCCTGAAACAGGCGGGCCTGTGGGAGAAGATCTCCTCCCTGCCGGACGGCGTGAAAAGCAAATATGACAAGGCCTTCTGGGACGACGGCGTCAACCTGTCCGGCGGGGAAATCCAGAAACTGCTCCTGGCCCGGGCGCTGTACCGGAACGCGCCGGTCATCGTACTGGATGAACCGACGGCAGCCCTGGACCCGGTATCCGAAAACCGCCTGTATGAAACCTATGATGAGGTGATGCAGGGGAAAACCACGGTCTTTATTTCCCACCGGCTGGCGTCCACCCGTTTCTGCCATCGCATTGTGCTGATTGAGCACGGACAGATTACGGAAGAGGGAACACATGAGGAACTGCTCGCGATAAAAGGCAGGTATTACGAGCTGTTTGAAACCCAGGCGAAATATTACCGTGAAAACCCGGAAGGGGAGGTGAGCGGCGATGAAGCTTAAGCAGCGGATCGCGGTCACCCGGCGCGGCTATGCCCTCCTGAAGACCTGCTGCCCCGGCCTGATCCGGGATAAGGTCATTGCGGCGGCGGTGGAAGCCCTTTCTCCCTTTGTGACCATCTGGTTTTCCGCGCAGATTATCAATGAAATAGCCGGAAGGCGGAATACCGGCCGGCTGATCCTGCTGGTGCTGCTTACCATCGGCCTGGGCTTTGCCTTCTCCGTAATCCGGAACGCCCTGAACCGGGTTGTCAGCCTGAAGGAATCCGGCATGTGGAATGATTTCACGAAGATTTTTGCCGACAAGCAGATGACCATGGATTACGCGGATCTGGAGAACCAGGAAATCCAGAAACAGCGGCAGAAGGTGGAGGAAAACCTGTTCATGTTCGGCAATGGCCTGGCTCAGCTGATCTGGGACACGCCGAGCCTGGTGAAGGCCTTTGTGGGGATTGCCGCCTCTGTGGCGATGACCGCTTCCCTGTTTGCTTCCGGAACGGGGAACACCCTGCTGGATTCCCGGCTCTGGATTGCCGCGGCTGCGGTGCTGATGGTCCTGTCCGGCGGAATCAGCACCCTCCTGCGGAAAAAGGAAGAAAAGGTCTTTGAAAACTGGATGGACGGAACTGTGTGGTACAACCGCGCGTTTATGTTCTACGGCCGCGCGCTGTATGCGGAAACGTCCCGGGCAAAGGATGTCCGGCTGTACCGGCAGGACCGGATCGCGGACCGGGAAATGCGGAAACTGGAGGAGCATAACCGGCAGGACAGCAGGGCGCTGACCCGGATGAGCGCCTGCCAGGGACTTCTGGAGTTTTCCAGGGGCATATGCAATGTGCTGTGCTACCTGTATGTGGCGGCCAAGGCTGCTCTCGGCGCCTTTGCGGTTGGCAGCGTTGTGCAGTATGTGGGCGCCCTGATGCAGCTGGTGCAGAGCGTAAGCGATCTGTTCTTCAATATATCTGAAAACAAAATCTATACCGGCCACCTGGCGAAACTGTTTGAATACCTGGATCTTCCGGACGCGAAACGGCAGGGCAGCCTGCCGGTGAAGGAAACGCGGGAGCATACTATTGAGTTCCGGGACGTGACCTTCCGGTATCCCGGCAGCGAAAAGGATGCGCTGAAGCATGTCAGCACCACCCTGCGCGCCGGGCAGAAGCAGGCGCTGGTGGGCGCCAACGGCGCGGGCAAAACCACTTTTGTGAAGCTGCTGTGCCGCCTGTATGACCCGACGGAGGGGCAGATCCTGCTGGACGGCACGGATATCCGGGAATACGATTATGATGCGTACCTGAAGCTGTTCTCCTTTGTTTTCCAGGACTTTAAGCTTTTTGCCCTTCCCCTGGGAGAAAACATTGCCGCAAGCGGAGCGTACGACGTACAGAGGGCGGAGGACTGCATCCGGAAGGCCGCTCTGTATGACCGGTACAAAACCATGCCGGAGGGACTGGAAACCTGCCTGTATAAGGACCTTTCGGAAAAAGGCGTGGAGATTTCCGGCGGCGAGGCGCAAAAAATAGCCCTTGCCCGGGCACTTTACAAGGGATCTCCGGTCGTTGTGCTGGATGAGCCCACTGCCGCCCTGGATCCGATCGCGGAGGCTCAGGTCTATGCCGGCTTTGACGGTATGGTGGGAGACAGGACTGCCGTGTATATCAGCCACCGGCTGTCCTCCTGCCGCTTCTGTGATGAAATTACCGTTTTTGACAGCGGACGCATTGTCCAGAAGGGAACGCACGACGAGCTGCTGCGGGAAGAAAACGGAAAATACCGGGAACTCTGGGACGCCCAGGTGCAGTATTATATTGCGCAGTAAGAATAACAGAAATAAAGCCCCGCGCCGGTGTTTCGGCGCGGGGCTGTTCCTGTTCAGTTCCTGTGCTGGATTGTGCGCATGGGAATTTTGATCCGCCAGTCCCCGGAGATTGGAACGCTTGCTTCGATGATTTCAGCAGTAAAGGTCTGGGTTTCTTCCGGTTCGGAATCCGGCGTCAGGATGATTTCCTCCCAGCGCTCGCCGCCGGCGCCTTCCGCTTCCCAGTACAGGGTGCTGATTCCGCCGGGGAGTTTATCCTGTCTGCGGTTTTGGTCGTCTGCGTCGAAGCCGGTTTCGGTGTCATACAGTTCGATCCAGGCAGAGCAGGGAACGTATTCGACCGTTTTCCAGCCGTTTTCTGCCGTTCCCGGGATGCTGACCTCTTTCGGGACAGTAATGTGGAGCTGTATATGCATCAGGCCGTCCACCATACCGATGCCGGAGAGGAAAACATGATCCGAAAGCCGGATTTCCGGGCTTCTGCTCTGGTCCAGGACCCGCAGGGAATCCGGAATCGTCCATATGCTGTCAATATCCCCCCACACGGAGCAAAATTCTCCATCCTGGTATCCTGTGCAGGCAACGGCGTTCTCCGGAACCGGCACAGCTTCTGCCTGGTTTCCGTACTGCTTCAGCAGCGGGAGCAGATCCACGGTGGTTTTCCTTGCGTTTTCCAGCAGGTTTGTGTACAGGATGACATTTCTGTCCTGTGGATCTATAGCTGTTTCAGTATTCAGGCAGGTGCTGGCGTAAAGCTTTTTTTCCTCCGGGTCGTACACGGAATCGTAACCGCCGCCGTTGTAGTTATTGGTGCCGGCATAGATCATGTCGAAACAGGCAGAGGAGTTTTCATCGATCCGGCTGCCTTCCAGATCCTGCATGGAATAATTGATCAGGACCTCATTGCCTTCCGCCACAGCGGAGATAACCTCCATCCGGATTCCCTGGTCCTCGCAGCTCATGTTTACAGGCATGAGCAGCGTGGCCAGCCGCGGCCACTGCTGATACAGCCAGCCGTTCACTGTTTCGCTGGTGGCTCCGGCCACCGCCATGGCGAGGCACAGGAGCAGCAGGGCAATCACGGGGATCAGCACTCCTTTGCGTATGGATGCCGGACGGGTTTCCTGCCGTGCGGCGTAAAGCACCCGCTGGCGGTTTTTCTCTTTCCAGGTTACATCAGCCATGGACTGGTCCAGGGCCTCCTTGAATTTCTCATTCATCTTCAAAATACCATCCTTCCAGTTCGTTCCTGAGCAGGGCCCGTGCTCTGGAAAGCCTTGTTCTGACAGTGGTGCCGGGCAGATGCAGGATGCCGGCGATATCGCTGACCGGCAGTCCCTGATAGTAATGGAGGATGACCGGAGACCGGTATTTGACAGGAAGCGCGTTCACGGCGTCAAAGACGGTATTGTCCGGGAAACGGTCCGCAGCACCTGCTTCAGGGATTTCGTCCTCTGATACTTTTGCATCCGGAATCCGGCGGGCACGGCTCCGCAGCGCGGACTTGCACACATTTACCGCAATCTTCATCAGCCAGGCCTTCTCCGTGTTCCCTTCCCGCAGCTGGTCCAGAGCCCGCCAGGCACGGATAAAGGTTTCCTGGGACGCGTCTTCCGCCGGCTGCCTGCTTTGCAGGAACAGGAGGCAGGTCCGCATGACCTGGTCGCCGTAGTCCGCCATGAGCCGTTCCAGCGTCTGTTCCCGCTGCTCCGTTGTCAGCTGTCGCATGGTTTGTCATCACTCCTTACACCCTATAATACTCCGGACAAGTAAAATATGTTTCATTCTGTGAAAAGAAAAAACTGCCGGAGGGCAGTTTTGAATAACAACCGGGCTTACAGGCCTGCGCGTTAACCGTTGAGAAGGACCGTGAAGGCATTCCCGCCTTCGATGCTTTCCACGCTGATTTTCCCTTTGTGGGTTTCCACAATGGTCCGGGCGATGGCCAGCCCCAGGCCGTGGCCGCCGGTTTCCCGGCCGTGGGCGGGATCCGCCCGCCAGAAACGGTCAAAGATCTTTTCCCGATCCTCCGGGGCGATGGGGTCGCCGGTGTTGAATACCCGCAGCTCCCGCTGCCTGCCTCTTGCTTTCAGGCTGACTTCAATCCGTCCGCCCTCGTTGGAGTATTTCAGGGCGTTGGAAAGCAGAATCACTGTCAGCTGCTGGATCATCTCTTCGTTGCCGGTGCATTCCATGTTGTCCGGAATTTCTGTCTCCAGCGTTTTCCCGGCTTCATAGACTGTGCTTTCGAAAGGCAGCACCACGTCCAGCAGGGCGCGGCTGAGGTTGAAGGATTTCATCTCCGCCGTGCCTTCCTTCCGGTCCAGCCGGGCGAGGGTCAGGAGATTGCTGACCAGGGTATCCGTACGCCGGACTTCGGAACGGATATATCCCAGGTATTCGTTTTCCCCGATTTCCTGTTCCAGTACCTCCGCGTTGGCGGAGATGACGGCCAGGGGCGTTTTCAGCTCGTGGCTGGCGTCGGAAACAAACTGTTTCTGCCGGGTGAAGGCCTCCTCCACCGGCTGAACCATCCGCCGGATCAGCAGCCAGGCCAGCAGGGAAAGCAGCACGCAGGCTGCGGCCGCGATCAGGATGGTGGAGCGGAGTACATTGGAGGCGGACAGATAATCCAGCCGCGCGTCCAGCACGGTCAGGAGGGTTTGTCCGTTTTGCTCTGTTTTGCGGTAGAACTGTGTGCCGATGCGGCCGCTGTTCCTGCCGTCTGCCAGGATGCTCTCCGCGATCACGGCAACCTGCTCGTCCGTGTACAGGCCGGACCGGTCGGAACTCCAGGAGGCTACTGAACCGTCCGCGTTCAGGGAAATGGTATACGAGTTGTTCAGGCCGGCCGCCGCGGCGTCCCGGCCGCTGCGGATTTCCGGCGGTTCGCCCCGGAAACCGCGTCGGTCACGGTTCATCCGTCCGCCGCGCGGATCCATGATTCCGTCTGGCCGCAGTGTCCGGTTTTCGCCTGCACCGGCATTTTCCGTCAGGACAGCCAGGGTCTCTTCCGCCTGCGCGGCGATGCTGTGGCTGTTGGCCAGGGAAATGGCCAGCACAATGCCGGAGGAGACCAGGATCAGTACGGCGATGACCATCAGGGTCATGCGCCTGCGCAGCCGTCGGATCATGCTTCCTCCTCCAGTGAGTATCCCAGTCCCCGGGTGGCTTTGAGCTTCAGGCGTGAACCGATGAAGCCCAGTTTCTTCCGCAGGAAGGATGCGTATACTTCCAGGTTGTTGTATTCAGCGTCGCTTTCCAGGCCCCAGACTTTTTCCAGGATGGTTTCCTTCGGCAGGATCTGTGCCGGGTTCCGGAGGAAAAGTTCCATCAGCTGGTATTCCTTTGCGCCCAGTTTGACGTTCTGCCCGTTTTCCGTGTTCCGCAGCCGGGCGTCCTTCTGCTCCAGGGTAATGTCCCCGAAGCTCAGACTCATGACCGGGGCGCTGCCGCCGCGGCGGGTGATCGCGTGCAGGCAGCTGACCAGTTCTGCAGACTCAAAGGGTTTGGGAAGATAATAATCCGCTCCGCTGTCCAGGCCGGTCAGCCTGTCTTCCAGCGCGGTGCGGGCGGTGAGCATCAGCACGGGAGTGGAAACCTTCTGCTTCCGTATTTCGCGCAGCACGGAAAAACCGTCCAGGCCCGGGAGCATGACATCCAGAATCACGGCGTCATATTCGCCGCCCAGCGCCCAGTCCAGGCCGTCTTTTCCGTCATAGACCGGTTCGGCGGCAATCCGCTCTTTTTCCAGCAGCTTGCAGACCGCTGCGGAAAGCTTCCGGTCATCCTCCACCAGTAAAACGCGCATATTCATTTCCTCCGTGTTCTGATGATATCACAGTTTTGTTCCGGACGGCAACACGGGACTCCCGGGAAATCCGGGAGTCCGGGGGAAAGAGGGGATTGTGCTGCCTGGCGTCAGGCTGCCCCGGCGGTTCCTTCCAGGGCGATGCCGTTCACATACAGCGTATGGCCGTTGGAAATGACGTTTTCCGCATTGCCGGAGAAGGAGGAAATCCAGGTGTCCGCGGTCAGGATCCAGGTGCTGGTTTCATCGAGGGTCACAGAGACCGTGCCGACAGTGGAGGACACCTGTTCGCCTTTGGCGTTGGTGATTTCCCCGCTGACGGAGCCTTCGAAAACGGAACCGTCAGACAGCGAAAGATTCAGGGTGGAGTTGTCGCCCACCAGCAGCGTACCGCTCAGCGCCTGTCGGCTGGCATAGACTTCTGCGATATTGTCGGCGCCGTTCCAGCCGTCGTCACAGACGGAAAGCAGGATATCGCTGCCCTCGTTGGTCAGTTCCACCTGGTCCAGGGTAATCACCGCGTGGGTGTTGGTCACGTGGAACAGATGGCCGCTGAGGCCGGTCAGGCTTCCGCCGGTCATGGTGAAAGCGGAGGTGCCGCTGTCCGCGTCGCCGCTCATGGACTGATAGATCATGATCGTATCCAGGAAGGTGGCGTTGCCGTTGCACTGCGTGTTGTTTGCGGTCAGGCTGCAGTTTTCCAGGGTGATGGAGTTCTTGCCTTCAATACATACGCCCTCGGAAAGGTTGGAGGTGAGCACGGCATTCCGGACGGTGACGTCCGCGGTGGAATAGATGGCGGGGGAACCCAGGCCGCTTGTGGTATAGGTGCCGCCGTTTGCCGTTACGGTTCCGCCGCCCCGGTCAGTACGGATGGCCGCGGAGGAGCGGCCGGAGGTGGTCACGGTCAGGTCTTCCGCATAGGTCACGCCGCCGCCGGTGGTCATAATGCCGCCGGAACCGTCTCCGGTGGTCGTGATGGTTGTACCGGAAATATACAGGGTGGTGCCGTCGCCGTCCGCGCCGTTCCGGCCGCCGTTGCCGCCGTAGCAAAAGACGCCGTTCGCACCGCTGGCGGAGGTTTCCACCGTGCCGCCGCTGATGAGCGCATCCGCTCCGCCCATTACGAGCACGGCGGCGTTCAGGCCGTAGAAGCTGCAGCTATCTCCGCCGTCAGAGTCCCCGGTCTTGGTGACGGAAGCGTCAATGACGCTGACGGTATCCCCGGTGCGGATCAGCAGGGCGTTTTCATCTGACGCGTTGGAAACATAGGATTCACCGGTGGTTTCCGCAGCGGAGGAGATCTCCGCCGCGGCGGTGTATTCAAAGTTAAAGCTGCTGCCTCCCGGAGGGGTGCCGCCTCCGAAACCGTTCGGAGGAGTGCCGGGGCGGCTGCCTTCTCCGAAGCCCTCCGGCGGCTCACCGGGGGGCATGCTGCCGTCAAAACCTTCCGGCGGTTCTCCGGGCGGATTGCCGCCGCTGAAACCTTCCGGCGGTTCTCCGGGAGGGGTGCTGCCGGAGTTTTCCGCAAAGGCGGAGCAGGCGGAAAGCAGCATGGACAGTATCAATAAAACAGATAACAGTTTCTTCATGGGTAAACCTCCTGTTTACAATCATTTCAGGCCGGGATCCCGTTCCCGGCGCCTTCCTATTCTGCACGGGAAACTTAAAATAACCTTGAAGAAAACGGCGGACCGGTCAGAAACGGGAACGAAAATCTGCGGAAAACGCAGTCAGGATCTGCTGTCCGGCCGGGAAATATGATATGATGAATTGATTTTTTTCAGAAATATTGTAACAGATACCGTTATTCGGCGACAAACAGAATGAAAGCGGCTTTCAGTACTGCGGAAGGGAGGTGAGCACTACGGCGGACCTGGATGAGATTTATCAGCAATACAGCGGCACGGTGACGGCCTACCTGACGCGGCTGAGCGGCAGCCCGGAGCTGGCGGAGGAACTGATGCAGGAGACCTTCTACCGCGCGGTCAAAAACATTGACCGCTTCGACGGAAGAAGCAGCGTCTATACCTGGCTGTGCGGGATCGCGAAGCATCTGTATTTCGATTCGCTCCGCAGGCGGAAACCCACGGAACCGCTGCCGGAGGAGATCCCCGCGCCGGATGATTTCGCGGAGAACCTTGCGCAGAAGGACCGGGCGATGATTGCGCACCGGTACCTGCACAGCCTGGAGGAACCCTACCGTGAGGTGTTCACCCTGCGTACCTTCTGTGATCTGTCCCATCCGCAGATTGCGGAACTGTTTAAAAAGAGCGAAGCCTGGTCCCGGGTAACCTATTACCGGGCCCGGCAGATGCTGCGTGAAGCCATGGAGGAGAACCATCATGAAAAAGAATGACTGCAATGTGATCCGGGACCTGATGCCCCTGGTGCTGGACCGGGTGGCCAGTGATGAAAGCCGGGCACTGGTAGAGGAACACATGAATTCCTGTGAGGAGTGCAGGAAGCAGTATGAGGAAATGAAGGCGGAACTGCCGGAGGAAACCCGGGCGGAATATGAAGCGGAACAGCGGGATATTGTCAGGACGCTGAAGCAGATGAAACGACAGAAGAAAATACAACAGATTCTGCGGGTAGTGCTTCCTGTGGTCATCAGCCTGGTGGTGCTGATCGGCGGTATGATGCTGTACGGCTGGTTGTGGAAGTGGAACACGGTTCCGCTGGAGAATAATATGTATACACTGAGCCTTGCACAGTTGAAGGACGGAACTGTGAATGTAATTGCTGAACGGTTTGACACAATTAGTTCAACCTCTGTTCTGGAAGAGAGAATGGAAGGCGATCAGCGTATTATATATGAATATTTCCAGGTTCCGCTGATTCATAGTACGGAGAAGAAACTGGAAGATCGGCGGAAAGGCAATTTATCGTCTTATGAAAATGTTGAGCAGGTTGATGAAATCCGCCAGGGCGGGCCGGATAATTATGTGACCCTCTGGAAAAAGGGTGACCCCATACCGGCAGCCTCTGAAGAAATGGAAGCGTTTTATGCGTTCGAAAAGGCTTCGGAACGGGAACTGAAGGGATGGAATCTTCCGGAAGACCAGGAAGAAATGGAAGCATATCAAAGCAGATGGGAAGAGCTGTACAAGGCTGTTCCGGAATGGAAATAACCCGTACGGAAATCCAAAGCGCAGGGTGAAAACCCTGCGCTTTGTGCTATACTAAAAAAAACATCCCGGGATGAGGAGCTGAAAAGGATGAAAAGGCTGGACAGGATTACCTATTACGAGCAGATTCTGGACCGGGCGGAAGCCGCGGCGAAACAGATGGAAGACGCCCTGGATGCCTGGGACGCTGTCCGGGACGAACTGACAGAACTGGAGAAGTATTATACCAGCCGGGAGTGGAAGGCGGATTTTGACGCGGACGCGGCGGGAAAACTGCCCGCGGATCTCAAGCGGGGCGTTCTGTCCGAAGACGGGATCGACAGCGTACTGGAACGCTTCCGGGACCTGGAGGAACGCATAGGCTGATTATGCAGATACAGAAAGGAGCTCACCGATTGGGTGAGCTCCCTCTTTATGGGGTGATTCCGGATCATCCCAGTCCGTTGAGGGCGGAGTTGTACTCGAAGCTTTCAACAACGCCTGTTTCCACATTCACAAACACGTTGTAGTAGCCGTCCATTTCCGTACGGGGACGGGGTTCGCCGGCGTCAATCAGTTCCCGGGGATACTCCTCGTAGAGCAGGTATTCCACCTGGAAGCAGGGAGCGTCATTGATCATTTCATACCAGGTGTTGGGCTGCTGTTCTCCGATGGAGTTGGTATACAGCTCCATGCGGGCGATCTGCTCCTCGTTCAGGTTGTAGTTGGTCAGGATAAATTCCCGGCCGATGGCGATCATTTCTTCCTCCGAAAGCTTGCGGGCGTTCATTGCGGCGGTCTTGTCGGCTTCCTTTTTTTCATAGGAATCGCCTTCCGCCTCGGGAAGCGGCGGGATCTCCGCAGACAGATGTTTTGCAGCGATCTTTTCAGCCTTCTCCAGGAAAGCCTTGTCTTCCTTTGCACCGTCCGCCATCATCTGCTTCAGCTGGTCCAGTCCCCAGCAGTCCGCTTCATAGCCGCCGGAGGTATCTTCCCCCTCGCGGCTCCAGGTGATTTCCGCCTTGTTGTTTTTCACCACTGCGGTGTAGGTGCCGAGTACATATTCCAGGCTTCCGGTGCCGGTGTAGGTGACGATGACACTGCCATCGGGCTGCTCGGCCTCATTGCGGGAGAAGAATGTCTGCATTTCTTCGGTGATGCCGAACTGCTCCTTCAGGGCAAGATCGGCTGTCCTGGCCGCGGAGACCCGCGGCGAGAGGAGCAGGCCGGCAGCCAGTGCTGCCGCCGCGAGCAGAACCAGAACCAGAGCAAAGACCAAACCAACAGAAAGTTTTTTCTTCATAACAGGTGCTTCCTCCTGAGCGATGCGGCGGTGCAACGCGGCACGGCAGGAGGGCAGCTCATCCAGGAAGGAAAGGCGCCTGTCCATCGCGGCGCGAAGCGGCTCCTTATTCGTCTTCATAATACCAGTCCTCCAATTGTTCTTTCAGCATCGCTTTCGCTTTTTTCAATCGATAATTGACGGTTGAGCGGGGAAGCCTCAGCACCCGGACAATCTCGTCCAGCGTCATGCCCTGGTACCAGTGCAGGAGCGTTACATCCTTCAGCTTCGGCGGAAGACTGAGCACCGCACGCGTAACGGTGTCGTCCCGTTCGTCGAAGGGAACGGATCCTTCCGGTAGCAGGTCCGGGGTAACGGACCGGTCCGTATTCCGTACCCAGGCGCTTTTCCGCAGATCCTTGCAGGTGTTGACGGCTATGCGCGTCAGCCAGGTTTTTTCCGATGAATCCGCGCGGAATCGGTCGGCACCCTTCCAGGCTTTAAAGAATGTTTCCTGTACGGCGTCTTCCGCCAGCGTGGTATCACACAGAAAAGCAAAGCAGAGCCGAAGCAGCGGTTTTTCCCAGCGGATGACAAGGCTGTTCAGCCATTCTTTGCGCTGATCCTGATCCAATGCGCTCCCTCCTTTCAACACTGATTAGACGATCTGTCCGGAAAAAGAGGCCAAAGGGCCGGCCATTTTTTTCGGTTTTTGATATTATACACCAAAGATACCGGACAAACCCCGCGGTTCTGGTATACTGTCAGCGGAAAGGAAGGGATACGCGGATGAAAACAGGACTGGTAATGGAAGGCGGAGCCATGCGGGGAATGTTCACCTGCGGCGTGATTGACGTACTGCTGGAGAACGGCGTGCGCTTTGACGGGGCTGCCGGGATTTCCGCCGGGGCTGTTTTCGGCTGCAATTTCAAGTCCGGCCAGGTTGGCCGGGCCCTTCGCTATAACAAACAATACTGCGCGGATCCCCGTTACTGCAGCATCCGTTCCCTGATCCGCACCGGGAACCTGTACGGGGCGGACTTTTGCTACCGGGAACTGCCGGATGAGCTGGATGTGTTTGACCGGAATGCTTTTGCGGCCAATCCGATGGAGTTCTATGCCGGAGCGACGGACGCGGCAACCGGGGTGTGCGTTTATCACCGCTGTGAGGATGGCGGTGATGCGGATATGCTTTGGCTGCGGGCGTCGGCCTCCATGCCCCTGGTTTCCCGGCCGGTGGAGATTGACGGGCGGTTTTACCTGGACGGAGGCATCGCGGACGCGGTGCCCTATGCCTGTATGGAAAAAAAGGGCTATGACCGGAATGTGATTATCCTGACTCAGCCGGAAGGATACCGGAAGAAGCCGGCGGCCGCGCTTCCGGTCATGCGGCTGTTCCTGCGCCGCTGGCCCCGGCTTGCGGAGGCAATGGCTGTCCGGCATGAGATGTATAACCGGCAGATGGAGGAAATCAGCCGGCGGGAAAGGGACGGCATATCCCTGGTGATCCGTCCGCCGGAAGCGCTGAAGATCGGCCATATAGAAAAGAACCCGGCCGAACTCGACCGGGTTTATCAGCTGGGAAGACGGGAGGTAGCAAAGCGCCTGCCGGAGATTTGTCAGTTCCTGGAGAAATAGTTGGTCTTGGGAATATATTCCTCGGTATCGGAGGAAGGCGTATTGCCGAGGGTCATGGGAATCGGCACGGGATCCGCGGCGGGCTTTTCCGCTTCTTCCGCAAAGTTCTCTTCTTCCGGTTCGGCGTCTTTGCTGCGGTTGAAATAATGCTTGTATATATACAGGCCGAGGATCACGCCGACCGCCAGGCCGCCGAGGATCGCGGTGCCGGAGGTTGCCCGGAAGGCGGAACCGAACACGGACAGGATGGCGGACAGGCCGGAGGTCAGGCCGTGGGCCAGCGAACGGATAATCGTGGTTGCCAGGCGGATAATGGGCCTGCCGAACAGGGCAAACAGGATGATGGGAGTAATGATGCTCCTGCTTCCGCTGCGCCTGGTTTTTTTGTGATTGGTCCTGTGCTGGTGATTCCGGGCGGTTTCTTTATTGGCGGAAGGGTCAGATCCGTTCCAGTCCCAATTCCAGTTCCAGTTCCAGTCCCAGTTTGACTTGTTGGCCATTTGTTCAGTCATCCTCCTGACGAAGCAATCTTCTTCTGCAACATACAGCAGTGTAACACGCAATCCACGCGAAAAAAAGGAGAATTTCATTAAAATTCAAAAGGAAAAGCCGGAGAAGCAGTTGATATGCTCCCTTCATGAGAGACAGTAAAAGAAAAACTGTCCCATGAAGGGAGCATTTTATATGGGAAGGAAAGCAAAATATAGGCCTGAAGAAAAGGTGAAAATAGTAAGAGCCTGTTTAGAAGG